>Ga0208105_1000009_pt1 | contig 157719 bp, 149 predicted proteins | sample CryBogCBE16Jul07_FD_184574 | JGI IMG/M metagenome (GOLD analysis project Ga0208105, IMG submission 184574) | Freshwater microbial communities from Crystal Bog, Wisconsin, USA - CBE16Jul07 (SPAdes) | ecosystem: Environmental > Aquatic > Freshwater > Lake | place: Crystal Bog, Wisconsin, USA... | reverse complement strand
TCCAACTATCACGATACCTTATAGTGATCTGGCTGGTATTTTACGACCCGAGCTGTTACCAAAAGCAGACTAATGCTGACTTACGCGCATTTATTTCAGAGAATTCGTTCCAAGCAACAGCCAGACTAGTCTCGCTGCTACGCGAGCGGAGTGATGATCAGTATCAAAAACCGGGTTGAATTCAGCGAGATCAGCGAGACGCATTTTTCCACTTTGTTTTACTTTAAGTGCGAGTGCTTCCACGACGGCAAGAGGTACACCAAAAGCAGCTGGAGCTGACACACCAGGAACAACATTTGCGGGAAAAACGTCCATATCAATGGTCAGATAGACATCATCGGCGTGAGCCAGTAGTCGATCAAGTCGGGATAGCGCTTGCTCCAGGTGCCTTTCCTGTAATTGTTGATCCAGAATAACATCAGCGTTGATCTCGGCTGCACGCTCAAACAAGGCCGGTGTATTACTCAAAACGGATACACCCCAGCAGGCATATTTAAGTTCCCTGTTGTCTTGCTGACAATCAGCTGCGATCTGGGCAAAAGGTGTGCCTGAGTTTGCAGGCCAACTACTTCGCAGGTCTAAATGTGCATCAAGATTTAAGATTAAAAGTTTACGGGGTAGTCCTGTACTGACTTCTTGCTGTGTCAACCAGTGTTTGAGACCTTGATAACTACCCCAGGCAATCTCATGACCACCACCCAGAATGACAGGCGTAGCACTTTGTGAAAGGATTTGTCTAACCTGATCCCCTAGTAATTGCTGAGCGGATTCGAGTTCATCTCCCATACAAACCACGTCGCCGCAGTCAAACAACTTTTCATGATGATGTGCTGGTAAGCCTGAGAGAATTTTACGTATCACTGTCGGGCCTTGTGCGGCACCAATTCGTCCCTTGTTACGCGCTACTCCCGCATCGCAGGCGAAACCCAGCAAGACAGCTGAGCGAGGTGGTAAGTGCTCAGGTGTAGCGCCTTCTACAATTTGAAAGAGTCTTCTTACATCACCGGATTCTTGACTATCATCACGTCCTACCCACAGACTACGATCAAAAACTTGAATCATTTAAGCAACCCGGCTGAAGAAATCGTAGAGATGGAGTCTATGGTGGTGGTTGCAGCAGGATTTAAAACGGCCTGTAAAAACTCTCTTGTTCTTGCTTGCCTGGGGTGACTAAAAATAATGTCTGGAGTATCGATTTCAATGATTTTCCCGTGGTCCATGACTGCAACCCGATCAGCGACTTCACGCGCAAATGCCATTTCGTGGGTAACAATCATCATGGTCATTCCTTCATGCGCTAGTAATTTCATGACGTTTAAAACCTCGCCGACCAGCTCGGGATCAAGCGCACTGGTAGGCTCGTCAAAAAGCATGACGCGTGGTTCCATGGCCAGGGCACGTGCAATCGCGACGCGTTGCTTTTGACCACCGGAGAGACTTGCAGGCATCGCACTGACCTTATCAGCCAGGCCGACTTTCTCAAGCAAGCTCATGGCTCGAGCCTGAGCTTGTTGCGAGGTCAGTCCTGAAAGTGTTCGAGGACCAATCGTTACATTATCAAGAACTGAAAGGTGCGGAAATAAATTAAAAGCTTGAAAGACCATGCCAACCGTTGTGCGCAGACGGTTAAGCTTCTGGTCTGGCAACATCACTCCTTCATCAAGCAGGCGCTCACCGCAGATATCTATCGTCCCGGCTTGTGCAGTTTCCAGCCCATTACAACAGCGCAGCAAAGTGCTTTTTCCTGAGCCGCTTGGACCTATAACAACCACTACCTCGCAAGCATTGACAGCAAAGTCAATGCCTTTAAGTACATGGTTGCGTCCGAAGGATTTAGACAGATGACGGATCTGAATCATTTCATTCATTGAACCATCCCCCCTGCTTTCAAACGCTTCTCGATCAAACGCAGTACAGCCGAGGTGGCACTTGTCAGGACTAGATAAATCAGCGCAACAATGAGATAGACTTCCAGAGAACGATAACTGACGCTAATAATTTTTTGCCCCTCATGCATCAGATCATGAATGGTCAGCAAGGAAACCAACGCTGAGTTTTTAATCAACGCGATAAATTCATTACCCAGGGGAGGGATCATCCTGACGAAAGCCTGCGGAATGATGATCTTGCGCATGGCTTGTGAGGCAGACATTCCGAGGGATCTAGCCGCTTCGTTTTGCCCTTTATCAATAGACTCGATCGCCCCACGCACGATTTCAGAGACATAGGCTCCAGAGTACATTCCAAGACCTAAGACTCCGCAAGCCCAGGCAGGCAACATTAAACCGAACTGAGGCAATCCAAAAAACCAGATAAAAAGTTGAACGAGGAGTGGAGTGCCGCGGAAAAATACTAAATACGCAGAACATAAACCGTATAAAACACGCCTGGTTGGGTTGATTCTTCCAATCCCGATCAGCAATCCAATGACGCAACCTAAAAGCAGCGAGGCTGCAGTGACCTCAACCGTGACAGCAGCACCAGCGAGAAGCATGCTCCAGTCGGCAAAGACTGGAGCGAAATCTAAGATCATTTGGCGGGAGACTCAAACCACTTGGCGACGAGTTTATCGTAGGTACCATTGGCTTTGATTGCCTTTAAAGCAGCATTGATAGCTTGAGTCGTGGCAGGCTGATTCTTTGGAATTGCCATGCCGTACTCTTCGGTCGTGATTTGTTCGGCAAGTACCGTCATGTCAGGATGACTCTGAGCATAGAGCTTGGCTGCAGGCTTACCCGTCACGGCAGCATCTGCACGTCCGATTTGAGCAAGATTAAACATTTCCTGATTTTTTTCAACTTCCACGCGCTCAGCCTTGGGGAAATTGTCTTTCAAGTACTGAACAGATTTAGTTCCGACCTGGACTGATACTTTTTTACCATCGAGATCTTTGAGAGTTTTGATGGGACCAGACTTTTTGGTGAGAACCACCAAACCCCCGGCATAGTAAGGATCGCTGAAGTCCACGACCTTGCGGCGCTCCTCTGTGATGTAGATTGCCGACATCGCCATGTCGGCACGCCCGGATTGCAAGGCGGGAATCAAACCTTTAAAGTCAATATCGATCCATTCGATTTTGCGCCCCATTTCCTTACCGAGTGCTTCAACCAGATCAATATCAAAGCCAGTGCGCTGTCCATCTTTCACAAACTCCATGGGCGGAAAAGTTGCATCAGTCACAACCCGCAAAACAGGTTGCTGAGCAAAAGCGGAGGCTGTCAGGCAAAGAGAGAGAGACAGCAGGACAATGGTTTGTCTACGAATCAAATTCAGCATCAGTTTTCCTTACGAATGGAGAGGTGTCAGTTGGTCTGCGACTGGCGTTGTTTGAGTTTACGGTCCTGAACAAGCTTTTCAAGTGCCCGTGCTAGTGCATCTTTACCTTTCAGACGCGCCATGTCAATAGAATCCTGCGCCTTAAGATTAGAGGCGCTCGGATCAGCCCCGGCATTAATTAATAACTGAACAGTTTCCAAACTATCAGTTTGGACAGCCATAATGAGCGCAGTATTACCTTCGGGGGAAATATCATTGGGTAGGGCGCCATTGGCCAGCAACAACTTCACCATGGCTGCCTGACCCTTGGTGCTTGCGTAATGCAGGGGTGTCCACCCTTCTTTGTTGACCTTTGCTCCACGAGCAATCAGTTTCTGTGCCCGTGCCGTATCACCGAGCAAAGCGACATACATAAGAGCAGTCTCGCCAAACTGATTCTCAAGATTGACATCGGTTTTGGGATTAGCCAGCAGAACATCAAAGGATTTCCAGGACTGATCGCGCACAGCCTGCATTAAAGCAGGCTGCTGCTTATTATTGACAGAGTTCGGATTAACACCTGCGCGCAATAACTCCTGGATATCTTCGTATTTGTCGTTGCTGATATAGAACCAAAAATCAGAACGATTGGCAGCCTCGGCAGTGGTTAACAAGGTACAGCTAAACAGGGCAATAACAATAAGTAATTTTAAAGGGGATAAAAAAATATTCATAATTTACTTTAAACAAATTAGATGAAGTTAATTGCTTATCTTATTGAATAAATTGAAAAAATTATTTGAAGATAAAATTTCAACTTCTTTTAGTGCTACGCCTCTCAAGTCAGCTATTTTTTCAGCGACATGGATTACTTTTGATGGGTCATTAAGTTTTCCGCGATGAGGAACAGGAGCAAGATAGGGAGAATCCGTTTCGATCAGAATTCGGTCAGACTGAATCTTTTGAGCGACTTCGTGGAGAGCGACTGCATTTTTAAACGTCACAATCCCTGAAAAAGAAATGTAGAAGTTCATGTCGATCGCAGCCTGGGCAACCTCCCAGGATTCAGTGAAACAATGCATCACCCCTCCCGCCTCACTCGCCCCCTCTTCCTTCATAATCCTGAGAGTATCCTCTGCCGAGGAGCGGGTATGAATAATCAGCGGCAAACCAGTCTGCCGAGCTGCACGGATATGATTGCGAAAGCGTTCACGCTGCCAGGATAAGTCGCCCTGCAGCCTGAAATAATCCAGGCCAGTTTCTCCGATGGCTATGACTTTTGGATGACTGCTGCGTTTAACGAGATCTTCTACTGTTGGCTCAATCGTATCTTCATAATCGGGATGTACGCCTACAGAAGCCCAGAGCTCAGGGTGTTTCTCAACCAGGGCGATAAGTCCAGGCCAGTCGGGTAAATTAACGCTGACACAAAGAGCATTTCCTACATTATTAGCCTGCATGCGTTGCAAAATATCGGGTAATTGCTCAACCAGAGCAGGAAAATCAACGTGGCAGTGTGAATCTACGAACATGTATTTAGCGTTCCTTTTTAGCTTGCGTCTGCAAGCAAACGGTTGCGATACGCTGCAAGACAGAATGTGCAAATAATTTAGCACTTAAAGGGTGACCCGCGATGCGGCGCTGATCGTTCAGAAAGCCAGCTAGGTCACTCAACCCGCCGCTTGGCCTGGAACCAATAAGCATCTTAAGTTGGCTTGTCAGCGACGGGAAATATCTGCAGGGAATATCGTTAGCTACCAGCATCAAGTCCACACTGAGCCGCTGGAGCGGATCTAGCCACTCGACAGGGGGATATTTGGAGAGCGAATCAGCAAGCGCTCCAATATCAGGCATGGTGCTTTGCGAGAGCTTAAGTACAAAATTACTCAGCCACTCCGGGCAAGGCTGATTACCCGCAGCAGAAAGCTTTTTAGCCAGTAGTGGTGCTCCACCCGAGGCGGCCAACCACCCATCGGCTTGTTTAACCCCTTGTGCAATTAACCACTCGTGTGCCACTGCAAGTGAAGGTGTCGCCAATGGCAGGCGACGGCATCTTGAGAGCAAGGTCGCAAGCAGTCGATCGGGAGCATCAGCAACCATTAAAAAAACAGTATTAGGAGGCGGCTCTTCAAGAACCTTGAGCAAAGCATTAGCTGAAATAGCATTCAGTGTTTCTGCAGGATAAATGAGCGCTACTCGCCAGCCACCGCGATGTGTTGCATTATTGAACCAGGGTTCTAGCGCTCTGATTTGCTCCACACGAATTTCTTTCGAGGGTGCGCGCTTAGAGCTCGTCGCCGAATCCGTTGATAGGGAAGTTTCACCTGAAGCATCAAGGCCGTCCTCGGCCTCCTGTTCTGCGCCCTCCTCGAGGGCGATCGTTTCTGGTCGTATCCGCTTTAAATCAGGATGATTACCTGAATGAACCCAGCCACAAGCCAGGCATTTCCCACAAGCCATACCTTTGACAGGTGCCTCGCAAAGTAGTGAGGCTGCTGCAGCTAAGGCAAAATCCTTTTTACCGATCCCTGCAAGTCCGTGGATGAGCCAGGCGTGGGCAAAACGTTCCCGATTTCCAAGCCACTGCTCAGCGACTTGCTGATGCCAGGGCAGAAATGCTGCAACGCTCATTGTTTAGCCGCCGAGTCAATCAGTTGCTCAATGTCCCTGGCAAGTGAAGTACGAATATTATCAATCGACTGGGTAGAGTCGACACAAATAATTCTCGCAGGATGCGCCTTGGCTCGTGCAAGGTAAACATCGCGGGTACGCTGAAAAAAAGCATCTGCCATTTTTTCAAAACGATCCTGCTCGCGCGTACGGTTCAGTCTCTCGCGTGCAACGTCAAGAGGTACATCAAACAGCCAGGTACGATCGGGCTGGATATCCGGATGCACCCAGCGTTCGAGAGTCGCTATCCGTTCATACCCTAGTTCACGACCACCGCCCTGATAGGCAAAGGTAGCATCGGTAAAACGATCGCAAACCACCCAGACACCTCTGGAAAGTGCGGGTTCGATGACCGTGCGCAAATGCTCTGCCCTTGCGGCAAACATCATCAAGGTCTCACATTCAAGCCCCATCGGCTCATGAAGCAGAAGTTCACGTAATTTTTCACCGATCGCTGTGCCGCCCGGCTCTCTGGTAGAAAGAACCTCGATACCCTGACTTCTCAGGGTTTCGACTAGCCACTGCACATGTGTACTTTTGCCTGCACCGTCAACGCCTTCCAGGGTAAGAAACTTGCCAGGTTTGGATGTCATGGCTTTCGCCCCAGAATATAAGTTGATACGTTTTTGTTATGTTCAGTCAGGTTAGTAGAAAAAACGCTATTACCATCACCTTTCGAGACAAAGTATAAATACTGATGTGTTTCGGGTTGCAAGGCGGCATTGAGCGCTGCTCTTCCTGCGCTGGCGATCGGTGTGGGAGGTAAGCCATTTCTGGTGTAAGTGTTCCAGGGTGTATCTGTCGTTAAATCCTGCTTCCTGATCTTGCCTGCGTAAGCATCACCCATGCCATAGATCACCGTTGGATCTGTTTGCAAAGGCATGTTGAGTCTTAACCGATTGATAAAAACCCCAGCTATGCGGGCCCGGTCAGAGGATTTGCCCGTCTCTTTTTCAATGATGGACGCGAGAATCAAGGCCTCGTAAGGGGATTTAAGTGGCAGTCCCGTCTGACGATTTTCCCAGGCGCGGTTTAACACCTGCTGCTGAGCTCTGGCCGCGCGCTGCAAAATCTCAATATCAGGCGTACCGATAGGAAAAATGTAGGTATCCGGGAAAAAAAGCCCTTCAGCCAGGGTCAAAGTATCCGCTGAAGATCCCTTGGCAGACTCCGGTAGCGCTTGCTCAAGCTGGGCGATCAGCATCGCGTCGCTACTTTGACCGAGTGTTTGCTTGACATCTGGATGCTGAGCCAGCGCCGTACGGATTTGTTTGAGGTTCCAGCCCTCAACAATAGTCAGCTGGCGCTGTGTCATATCGCCGTTGGCCATGCGGCGAAGCACCACCCAGGCACTATCTCCGCGCTGAATCTGATAACCGCCAGCCTTCAGTGATTTATCAAGCTCACCCAGGCGTGCCATGAAGACAAAAGCCTGGGGGTTTACGTCAATCCCAGCTTGATTCAGGAGTTTGGCGATACTTGAAGCTGTCGCTCCGGGAGGAACAAGAAGGTCTACGCGCTCGGAGGGTAAGACGAGCGGGTGATGCGCCCAATAATAAGCACCGCCCAACGCAGCTGATGCTGCGAGGATCAATGGAAGAAGCAGAAAAAGAAGGATTTTTGTCAGTACATTCATTCAAAAATCATTTTAATGGAAAGTAGACGTTATCATCACGCTATAAACCAACTTCTCCGATGATCTCAACTACTTTTTTGCAAAATAGAGATGAACCAATTTGTCACCGTCTACAAACTTTCCGATCTAGCCGTTTTTGACGTAACAGGTGCCGATGCGGTGAGTTTTATGCAAGGGCAGATTACTAACGATATAGCGGGTGCTGCGCCAACTCGTTCTCGTCTGGCTGGCTATTGCACGCCTCAGGGCAGATTGCTAGCCACAATGGTATTGCATCATGCAGCGCCGCTATCAGATGGAACACCCGTGCTGCGCGGCCTGATCAAGCGGGACATCCTCACCCCCGTACTTAAACGCCTGAGCATGTTCGTGATGCGTGCCAAAGCCAAGCTTACAGAAAATATGAGCATAGTTCGTGGAGTGAGTATTAGTCAGGGCAATCTGACAAAGCTCCAAGCTCTTGCTGACAGTCAACTTCCCGTCGGAGTCTGGGAAATCATTGAGTCCAGCGCTGGCACCTGGATTTCAGCACCTGCGACAGACAAGTACCGCTGGTGGTTAATTTCTACCGAAGCACAAAACACCATTGCAGAAGCCTTGTTCGCAGACGCAACGATGCACCAGCCACAGCAATGGTATGCCTCAGATATTGCTGAGGGCTTGCCCTGGATCGAGGCAGCAACGCAAGATTTGTTTATTCCGCAGACCCTCAATCTCGATCTGATTGAAGGTGTCAGTTTTACCAAAGGTTGCTATCCGGGTCAGGAAATCGTCGCGCGTAGTCACTACAGGGGCACACTGAAACGAAGAATGTTCAGCGCCACACTACGCGAGCAAGAAAGCCAATCCAAGACACTAGAAACTGACGCAACAGTGTCAAAGTTTCTCGTGCCGGGTATAGACATTTACGACAGCAGTCGTGAGGATCAGGTTTGTGGACGCATTATTAACATCGCTCAAACTGTCACAGAAACTCAACTCCTGATCGAGTCGAGTTTTGAAGCACTGGACAACAACAAACTTCATGCGAATTCACCAGATGGCCCTGAGCTGATTCTTCAAAAATTGCCTTATTCGGTTCGTCTTGAACCGAATAAGTAACCAGTCTGAAGAATTATTTCGGTGCGTCTGGCTTTTTAAGCATATTCACAATACTGGAAAAATCCAGTTTGCCGCTGCCTTGTGAGCTGTGTAGTGCATAAAGATTGCGGGCAAGCTCACCCAAAGGGATAACAGACTTGGCATGCATCGCTGCCTCGGCAGCTAAACCCAAGTCTTTGAGCATCAGATCAACGCCAAAACCGCCTGCATAGTTTTTAGCGGAAGGAACATTTTCCATCACGCCGGGCCAGGGGTTGTAACGCTCGATTGACCAGTTGCATCCAGAGCTTTTAGAGATGATGTCGGATAACACCTTAGGGTCTAAACCATTGGCGACTCCAAGAGCCAGTGCTTCAGCAGTGCCAGCCATTGCAATACCCAACAGCATATTGTTGGCTATTTTTGCCACTTGACCTGCACCGGCTGCGCCTGCGTGAAAAATATTCTTACCCATTTTTTCAAGATAAGGGCGAGCGCGTTCGAGCGCGGCTGGTTCACCACCGACAATAAAAGTAAGCGTCCCCGCGATTGCCCCACCTGTTCCACCAGAGACAGGCGCGTCAATCATCTCAAGACCTAGAGCTTGCGCCTCAGTCGCTACTTTTCTAGCTGAGACCGCAGCAATCGTACTGCAGTCAATGACTAGCGCTTTGGCCGGGATTGACCGCAGCAGACCGGCTGGTCCGAGATAAAGTGATTCAACGTGCTGACTGGCGGGCAGCATGGAAATAACCACGTCTGCACTTGCTACGGCATCCATAGCGGAGCTCGCTGCAAGTGCGCCTTGTTTGACAAGGGTTTGCACGGACTCAGCTACCAGATCAAACACCCGCAAGGAGTGGCCGGCTTTAAGCAAGTTCAGGGCCATCGGTCCGCCCATGTTTCCTAATCCGATAAAGGCAATATTACTCATGCGGGTTCTCCGAGTTTATAAAGAGGATGTTCTTTGGCAGCAAAAGGCAGAGTGAAAAATTTTTCTACCCACTGCGGTGTAGCATCTGCAAGCGTTGCCGGATTCCACTTTGGATTTTTATCCTTGTCTACCAGCAAGGCTCGAATTCCTTCGGCAAAATCGCCATGCGATGCGCACATCAGTCCGGCGATCCATTCGATCCGGTATACCTCTGCCAGAGAAGCGTGTTTTGTTCGCTGCAAAAGAGTAAAGGTTAAACGGGCTGAACCGGGCGAACCCGCAGCGAGGGTCTTGGCAGCGCGTTGCAACCAGGGATCCTGATGACTGGAAAGCGCAAGCAGATTCGCAACAATTTTGTCCAGGTCCGAGCCGCTGCATAATTTTTGAATGAGCGTCAGATGCTGTTGCAGTGAACCTATGGCTGGAGAAGTCTCGATACTTAGTTCATGCAACAAACTGTTCAGCAGATCATCATGTCTCACACGCGTTGCATGCTGTGAAACCGCCTCGTCAGGCATGCGCTGCCAGCGCTGGGTCTTCAGACTCGTCAGGAGCTGTTCCCACGCGTCGTGGGGCAAGTGATAATCCGCCATCCCGGCAAACAGCGCATCAGCAGCGCCGATGTGTGCGCCAGTCAAACCTAGAAACAAACCCGTTTTTCCAGGCAATCGATTGAGCATCCAGGTACCGCCCACATCAGGAAACAATCCAATCGTGATCTCAGGCATTGCCAACTTAGAGGTCTCGGTGACGATACGGTGACTTGCCCCCATCATCAGCCCCATGCCTCCCCCCATTACGATGCCATCTCCCCAGACAACGATCGGTTTAGGAAAGGTGTGAATACGGTAATCGAGCGCATATTCTTCGGCAAAAAAAGTACCGGCATACGTATTGGCTGTCGATGGCTTACCAATATTCTCTGTCATGCTGTGAAAAAGGGTATGGAGATCTCCCCCGGCACAGAAGGCTTTCTCTCCTGCGCCTCGCATTAGTACAAGAGCGACATCTGGATCATTAGCCCAGACTTCCATGCGCTGTGCAAGCAGTCGGGTCATGTCCAGCGATAAGCCATTCAAGGTTTTAGGCGTATTGAGCGTCGCCAAACCAAGCTTCATACCATTAGCGCACGTTATATCCTCAAACAACACGACTTCATTTTGTATTGTGCTCGTCGATTCACTCATCTTATGTCTGCACCCTTTTCTAATAATTGACGGGCAATAATGACCCGCATAATTTCATTGGTTCCCTCAAGAATCTGATGCACGCGCGTATCGCGAACCAAACGCTCCAGGGGGTAATCCTTGAGGTAACCATAACCGCCATGTAATTGCTGCGCATCCAGGCAGACTTGAAAACATAAATCTGTAGCCAGGCGCTTAGCCATGGCGCAGTAGGTCGAAGCATCGGGATGACCCGAATCGAGTTTGCAGGCAGCGAGTCTGACCATATGTCTGGCCGCAACAGTATGCGTAGCCATATCTGCGAATTTGAATTGCAAGCCCTGAAAACCAGCGAGGGCTTGTTTGAACTGTTTGCGCTCAAACATATACTGTCGCGAAGCATCTATGGCGCCCTGTGCGGCACCCACAGAACAGGTCGCGATGTTGATTCTCCCACCGTCAAGTCCGCGCATAGCTATTTTAAAGCCCTCTCCCTCCTGACCCATTAGCGCATGCTTGGGTATCCGCACATTTTCGAACGTGATCTGTCGCGTGCTTTGGCTATTCCAGCCCATTTTTAATTCTTTTCTTCCGTACTGGATCCCATCGAGCCTGGCATCGATGGCAAAAGCGGAAATTCCATTTGAGCCTGAAGACCCAGTTCGCGCCATGACAATCAGCACGTCGGTTTCACCTGCCCCTGAGATGAAAGCCTTTGAACCATTGAGCAGGTAGTGGTCTGCCTGAGCAGTAGCCTGAGTGAGCAAGGAAGCGGCATCTGAACCTGCACCAGGCTCAGTCAGACAATAGGAGGCAAGTAACTCGCCACTGCATAATCCCGGCCCCCACTGCTCGCAAACTGCAGCTGTTCCCCATTGCCCCAACATCCAGGTGGCCATGTTGTGAATGGTTAGGAAAGCCGTAGTTGAGGGATCAACCGCAGCAAGTTCCTCAAAGACGAGGGTTGCATCGAGTCTGGGCAAACCCAGTCCACCGATCGACTCGGGGGCATAGATAGAACAAAAACCCATTTCACCAGCTCGTCTGAAGGCTTCTTTTGGGAAAACACACTCCTGATCCCAGAATGCAGCGTGAGGAGCGAGTTCGCCAGCAGCGAAATCCTTTGCAGCTTGTGCAAAAGAGAGTTGCTCCTCGCTAAGTTCTATGTCCATCTCATCTCCATTTTTTTATAGATTTTGCCACGAGTCAGGTTGTGACGTCGTTGATGGGCACTTTCTTTTTGATGTTAAGTATTTTTTGTCTGTGGATTGCGCGACGTCTTCTGGATTGCTTTGGGTCAAAGTATAGTTTTCGATAAATTTCTATACGGTCACCATCCTTTGGCGACTCTTCATGCGTGACAGACTTACCGAAGATCCCGCAATTAAGCTCAGATAAGGTGAATTGGTTGAAACACTGAAGAAAACCACTCTCTTGAATCGCCTCGGCAACACTTGATTTGTCATTTAACGTAATAGATGCAGACCAAATCTGGTCAGGCGTTGCATACGTTACTTTTACATTCTTCATTCGCCGTAACAATTCAAGGCACGCTGCGTGAAAGAATCAATGAAGCTCGTCGCAATACGATTAAAAATCGGACCAACCAGCGCCTCAAGGGTCCGACTCGAAAACTCGTACTGCAAAGTGAAAATAACTTTACACGCATCTTCAGTCAGGGGTGTAAACAACCATTCACCTTTTAGCGTTGAGAACGGTCCATCGACTAGTTCGAGAGCGATTTTATTCGGATAGGTGTGAACATTTCTGGTCGTAAAGGTTTGTTTGATACCTGCAAGAGCAATCGTGATGGATGCTTGCATACCGTGCTCGTCACGATGGCTAACCGTCGCGCCGCCACACCAGGGCATAAACTGGGGGTACTTTTCAACGTCAGCGACCAGATCAAACATCTGGGCTGTACTATGGGGAACCAGGACAGATCTCTCAATGGAATGCATCGGTCATCGCAAATGGATAGAATGGTAGGATTTTAACGGTACATTACCGGAACTTTCAGGTCCTAATGAGCATTATAGAAAATCGCAAGGCTTTTCACGACTACACGATGGAGGAACGGTTTGAGGCCGGTCTCGTTCTCCAGGGGTGGGAGGTTAAAGCAATCCGTGCTGGACGCGCACAACTAAAAGAAAGCTACGTTGTGGTGCTGGATGGCGCCCTCTGGTTGCTGGGGATGCATATCAGTCCCCTGCACTCGGCTTCCACGCATGTGCTGCCAGACTCAACCAGAACCCGCAAACTGCTTCTTAAGGCAGAAGAAATCCGTAAACTGATCGGCAAAGTGGAACAGCGTGGATTCGCCCTCGTTCCCATCAACCTGCATTACAAAAATGGCAGGATCAAGCTTGATTTTGGTCTCGGCAAAGGGAAAAAACTTCACGATAAACGTGATGCCTCTCAGGAAAAGGACTGGGCGCGTGAAAAAGAACGTCTGATGAAGCACGATACGCGTAATCGCGAATGAAAAAATGAAAAAACCGCCTGAAATGCGGTTTTTTCATCCGGATATAAAAAACCTACCCGTTATAACAAGACTATTGAAACAAGACTATTGAGAAGCTAGTTTTTTCCAGGTTTCTACAACAGTATCCGGGTTAAGAGACATAGACAGAATCCCTTCATTTTTGAGCCAGATTGCAAAATCAGCATGATCGCTCGGGCCTTGCCCACAGATACCTACATATTTACCTGCTTTCAGGCATGCTTGAATAGCACGTTGCAACATGAACTTCACCGCATCGTCGCGTTCGTCAAAGTCTGCAGCTAATAACTCCATACCCGAATCACGATCCAGGCCCAGCGTCAGTTGAGTCATATCGTTGGAGCCGATTGAGAAACCATCAAAATGCTCAAGGAATTGCTCAGCCAGAATCGCATTGGAGGGAACTTCACACATCATAATGACGCGCAAACCATTTTCTCCACGAACCAGACCGTTATCCGCCAAAAGCTTAATTACGCGTTCAGCCTGTTTTACAGTCCTGACAAAGGGCACCATGATTTCGACGTTGGTCAACCCCATCTCGTCACGTACGCGCTTGAGCGCTTCGCACTCCATACGGAAACACTCAGCAAAATCTGCCGAGATATATCTTGATGCGCCACGGAAACCAAGCATCGGGTTTTCTTCTTCAGGTTCGTAGCGAGCACCACCTACAAGCTTACGGTATTCATTTGATTTGAAATCAGACAGACGAACAATGACGGGTTTAGGGTAGAACGCAGCACCAATTGTCGCGATACCATCAGCGAGTTTTTCCACGAAAAAAGCGCGTGGGCTTGCGTGACCTCTGGCTGCGGATTCGACCGCGATTTTTAACTCGGCATCCACGTTTGGATAATCGAGAACAGCCTTAGGATGAATACCGATGTTGTTATTAATGATGAATTCGAGTCGTGCCAGGCCAACCCCCTGATTCGGGATCTGGCTGAAATCAAAGGCCAGTTGTGGATTGCCTACGTTCATCATGATTTTGAGGCCGACTTCAGGCATCACGCCACGTCGAATTTCTTCAACCTCGGTCTCTATTAGCCCATCATAGATGCGCCCCTCATCACCTTCAGAGCAAGACACTGTTACTTGCTGGCCTTCTTTGAGTAAGTCGGTCGCGTTGCCACAGCCCACAACCGCAGGGATACCTAATTCGCGAGCAATGATGGCCGCATGGCAAGTCCGCCCACCACGGTTGGTCACAATCGCCGAAGCGCGTTTCATGACAGGTTCCCAATTCGGATCCGTCATATCCGTCACAAGCACGTCACCTGGCTGCACTTTTTCCATTTCAGACAGATCACCGACCACACGCACAGGACCCGATCCGATTTTCTGACCAATCGCACGTCCCGTCACGATGACGTCACCCGTTGCTTTCAAACGATAGCGAAGCTGCACATCGTGCTGACCCTGCTGGGATTTAACTGTTTCAGGGCGAGCTTGCAAGATGTAGATCTTGCCATCGAACCCGTCGCGACCCCATTCAATATCCATCGGACGTTGATAGTGTTTCTCAATAATTACTGCGAATTTTGCAAGCTCGATGACTTCTTCATCAGTGAGTGAAAAACGATTACGCTCGGAGACAGGGACATCCACTGTGCGAACAGCCCGGCCTTCAGTGCGCTGGGGGTCGAACTCCATTTTGAGTAGCTTGGAGCCAATGCGGCGACTCACAATCGGATAAAAACCAGAAGCCAGGGTTGGCTTGAATACATAAAACTCATCTGGATTGACCGCACCTTGAACCACGGTTTCACCAAGGCCGTAAGAAGAGGTGATGAACACCACATCGTCAAAGCCCGACTCTGTGTCGAGCGTAAACATCACACCGGCGCTGCCCGTATCGGAGCGCACCATGCGCTGAATACCAGCAGAGAGCGCAACATCTGCGTGCGCATAGCCTTTATGGACCCGATATGAAATCGCCCGATCGTTATAGAGGGAGGCAAATACGTGACGTATTTTATCGATCACGTCGTCGATACCCACCACATTCAGAAAAGTCTCTTGCTGACCGGCAAAAGAGGCGTCCGGAAGATCTTCGGCCGTAGCAGAAGAGCGCACGGCAAAAGAACCCAAACCATCCGCGTCGAGCTTTGCAAAGGCCGTGGTGATGTCGTCGTGCAGGCGCTGAGGCAAGGGAGCTTCAGTGATCCACTGGCGAATTTGAGCACCTGCAATGGCGAGCTCGCGCACATCATCGGGGTTTAGTGTTGTGAGACGCTCAGCGATACGCTTATCAAGCCCGGTGCCCGACAAAAAATCACGAAAAGCCTCTGCCGTTGTGGCAAAACCACCCGGTACACGCACACCCGCGTCAGCAAGCTGGCTGATCATTTCGCCTAAAGAGGCGTTTTTACCCCCGACAGAGTCAACATCCGACATGCGGAGCTGCTCAAATGGAACGACATATGACATAAAAGTCACCCTTTACAATGTGAGAAATCTAGTTTGGTCAAGGTACGCAAGAGCAATACACACACTGACCAAACCGGACTTTTGATACTGTTTAGAGAAATCACTAAAACCGGTTCCTCTGACTCAGGGCGAACTTTTTTGCTGCACCGCATTATACTACTTGGGCTTGGTTGGCAGAACAAATTTTATGAGCATACCCGCGATGGAACGTACCGTATTTATCATTTCCGATGGCACTGGTATTACTGCAGAAACCTTCAGTCACTCCGTGTTATCCCAGTTCGAATCGGTTTCGTTCAAACAAGTACGTGTGCCATTTATTGATAATGTCGATAAAGCGGATGCGGTCGTTCAGAGGATTAATCGCTGCGCAGCGGACCAGGGCTTTGCTCCAATAGTCTTTACGACCCTCGTCAGCCAAGAGGTCTTGTCGCGGGTCAAACTCGCAAATGCCTTGTTCCTTGATTTATTTGGCGCCTTTGTTGAGCCACTCGAGCAAAATCTTGGGATGAAATCCAGCCACTCCATCGGCAAGTCGCATAATGCAGTGAGCTCTACCCAGTATCGCAACCGGATTGAGGCGATTAATTTCAGTCTTTCGCACGATGATGGTCAGTTTGTCTCTGGTCTGGCCCAGGCAGATGTAATTCTGGTTGGGGTATCAAGATGCGGCAAAACACCCACTAGCCTTTATCTGGCGATGCAGTACGGCGTCAAGGCAGCTAACTTCCCCTTGATCCCGGAAGATTTCGAGCGGGGCGCTCTACCCTCAACCATCACGCCCTTTAAACAAAAATTATTTGGCTTAACCATCCAACCCGATCGGCTCACAGAAGTTCGTCACGAACGCAGACCGGATAGTAAATACGCCTCGCTTGAGCAATGCCGTTACGAAGTCGCTGAGGCAGAGCGGTTGATGCGACGTGATGGAATTCCGATGCTTTCAACGACCACCAAATCAATTGAAGAAATCTCAACCACCGTATTACAGGAAGTGGGTTTGGACAAACACTCGGCGTATTAGAATCATTGAATTAACCAGGCTTCTGGCCCGAGGTTTGCAAGGTATATCAATCAGAGCAAAGCAGCAAAGATTAAACCTTTGTGCCGGAAAAGACTTGACGGCGCTGTTCAAATAGACAGATCGCTGCGGCCGCCGTAACGTTTAGCGATTCAATCGGCCCAAGTTCGTGATTAATTTTGATTTTGAGATCTGCACGTTCAAGTAGCTTTTTTTCAACCCCCTGCCCTTCATGGCCAAACACCCAGGCGCACTGCGCAGGAAGCTGGGTGCTGAACAGATCTTGAGCGTCCTCAAGCGTGGTGACAACCAGGGGCATCTCAAGGGATGCGGCAACTGCTAGCAAATCTACCTGTTCGTGCAACTGCAGCGCAAAATGCGCTCCCTGACCGCTACGTAAAACCTTTGGAGACCAGAGTGATGCAGTCCCGGTCGCTGCAAGCACGCGTTTGATGCCAGCAGCGGCACAGGTACGCAATATTGCCCCTGCGTTGCCAGGATCCTGAATCCTGTCGAGCATGACCACGGAGTCTTTGAGTCTGAGCGGGACGGTATTAGCTTTTGGTTGGACTACAAAAAGAACACCTTGATCCGTATCAACACTTGTCAGGCTACGCAACAGTGTCGCAGGCATTGAAATACATACTTCAACATTTAATTTGTCTATGAGTTGCCTGAGTGCAGGCTCGTCGATACGCTGCATATCAAATATTGCATGAACTGGTTGACCTTTTGCAGTGAGCCACGACTCACATAAATTCACACCATCGAGCAAGACAGGTTCGCCGCGCCGACCCGCCGAAGACTGCCATTTATAAAGTTGTTTAAACAACGGATTAGCGCGTGATTCGATGAGTTTCATTTATTTGGATTCCAGTAGTACACGAACCGGTGCAAAACTGCGCCGGTGTGCTGCGCTTGGGCCAAATTGTTTTAGCCTTGTCATATGTAGGGCCGTGCCATAGCCTTTATGCTGATCAAAACCATAATCTGGATATAGCGCGTGTAATCTCAACAAATCATGATCCCTGGCTGTTTTAGCCAGGATTGAGGCCGCTGAAATCGCCTCAATCAGTGAGTCGCCTTTTACGACTGTCCTGACTGCGCATTGCAGCCTGGGGGGTTGATTACCATCGACTAGAGCGAGCTCAGGCGCGATATGCAAACCCTCAACCGCACGCTTCATCGCAAGTAATGTTGCCTGCAAAATATTGATTTGATCGATTTCCTCGACAGTCGCAGTCGCAACCGACCAGGACAGTGCCTTTTCCTTAATCTCCAGAGCCAGTGCATCCCGGCGCGTAGCTGTCAGAACCTTTGAGTCCGCGAGTCCGATAATGGGCCGGGATGGGTCGAGTATGACGGCGGCAGCAAACACATCGCCTGCAAGTGGCCCACGACCGGCTTCGTCAACACCCGCAATATTTTTTGCCTCCTGAGTGAGGTTAGCAAACAGGTCTGCCTGATGCGTTGATAGCCGCACAGAACGCATTTTTTTAGCGATGCTCATCGAGTACTTGCAAAATTGCGTTCGCTGCACGTGCTGGGGTGTCGCATTGCAGGGTGTGATGTAAATCTGTAAACCTGCGCTTGATTCTTTCGGCACGATTATCGTTGACAAGCAAGTCCCATACTTCACCGGCAAGCTGATCGGGAGTCGCCTCATCCTGCAACAACTCAGGCACTACAAAATCATTTGATAAAACATTTGGCAAGCCTACCCAGGGTAAATATGGACGTTGCTGGCCTGATTTCCAGGACATGATTTTGCGCATCAAAGGAGAGAGCACGTAAGAAATTACCATCGGACATTTGAATAATGCAGCCTCAAGCGTCGCAGTACCACTCGTGACGAGGCTGACATCGCAGGCCTCAAGTACATCCCAGGCGACAGGACGACCCGCAGCCTGAGCTGGGGACGTTGTGACGCAACGCAAATTATCTACCGGGTATTGTTTTAGAAATTTATTGAATTCCGCTTCGCGCTGGGCATTGACCATCGGAACAATGCAAACTAAGCCTGGATCGCGCTTAACGAGTTGCTGAGCGGCTTGTAAAAACCGAGGTGCCATCAGTTTAATTTCAGATGAACGACTTCCAGGCAAAATCGCAAGCACCCGTGTGTTTAAGTCCAGGCCAAGGCGTTGACGTGCGGCAGGAAGATCTTTTTCAATTCTGATTGCATCGGCCAGCGGATGGCCCACATAGGTGACAGGTATATTTTCCTTTCGATAAATGGCTTCTTCGAAAGGAAACAAAACCAGTATGTGCGAAACAGCCTTCTTGATGAAGTGGATTCTTTCGTAACGCCAAGCCCAGATGGAAGGTCCGACAAAATGGACTGTTGGTATACCAGCAGACTTTAGCTGATGCTCTAAGCGCAAATTAAAATCCGGAGCATCGACACCTAAAAAAATATCAGGGTGCTCAGACAGCCAGTGATTTTTAACGTCACGATAAGTGTGAATCAAACTTGGCAAGCGTTTGAGTGCATCGACATAGCCGAATACAGTCAGTGCATGCATAGGGTGCCAGATATTGACACCCTGCCCCGCAAGTTGAGGCCCGCCAATACCCTCAGGCATTACGCTGGGGTCAGCCTGCTGAAGCCCTGCCAGAACCCTTGCAGCGATCAAGTCACCCGAAGGCTCGCCAGCAACGATTCCAAGGCGCCATGTCATGGTCTGATAATGCCCCGTTCACTTTTATCGAGAAAGTCCAGCATCGGTTGCAGCGCGTCAGCCACAGAAGGCTCAGAATCCTGACGGGCACGCAACTCAGCTTTGGCATCATCAAGTGACAGACCCCGACGATAGATAATCTTGTAGGCATCGCGCAACGCTGCGATCGCCTCAGCAGAAAAACCACGACGCTTCAGACCTTCACTGTTTATACCGACAGGCACGCAGGGGTTGCCGGCGCTCATGACGTAGGGAGGGATATCTTTATGCACTGCGCTCTGACCACCAGTCATGCTGTGCGAGCCGATACGTCCGAACTGATGAACCGCAGCAAGTCCTCCTACAATCGCCCAGTCGCCGATATGAACATGTCCTCCCATCTGCACACCATTGGCCAGAATAACCTGACTGCCTATCTGGCAATCATGTGCTACATGCACATAGGCCATGACCCAGTTATCTGAGCCTAAGCGCGTGATACCAACATCCTGTGTTGTGCCAGTGTTGATGGTTACATATTCGCGGAACATGTTTCGATCCCCGATCTCAAGGCGAGTGGGTTCACCTGCGTATTTTTTATCTTGAGGTATCCCACCGATTGAACAAAACCGGTAGAAATGATTGCTCTGACCAATCTCTGTATGACCATCAATCACACAATGAGAACCGATAATGGTGTTCGCACCAATTTTTACATCAGGGCCAATGATCGAATAGGCACCAACAGCGACGCTTGCGTGTATGTGAGCACGTGGATCGATCAGTGCTGTGGGATGAATCAACTCAGTCATTTACTTTTCCATAGGCCGGATTGCGCACATCAGTTTTGCTTGCGCAACTGACTCACCATCGACAAAGGCATGAGCCTGATATTTGCATATTTTACGGCTCAGGCGCTCGGCAACGACCTCGATATGTAACTGATCACCAGGAACTACAGGGCGCCGAAAACGTGCCTCATCAATACCCACAAAATAATAGAGAATTTCTTCGTTCTTTGGCTTTAAGCCGGTCTCGTCAGCAAAAGAAAATATAGCTGCAGCCTGCGCCATGGCTTCGAGGATCAGCACACCTGGCATGACCGGGTGATGCGGAAAATGTCCTGTGAAAAAAGGCTCATTAATTGAAACGTTTTTCAATGCCTTGATAGATTTACCAGGCACCATTTCAATCACACGATCGATCAGTAACATCGGATAACGATGTGGCAGACTTTCGAGAATACCTTTAATGTCTAATTCCATGACTCAATCCTGTCGTGCGAAGGTGAATTCAATTACTTTTGCTTAGAATGCGGAAAAATTAATCTTTTTCAAGTTTGCGTAAACGTTTGCGCATCGTTGAAAGTTGCTGAAGGACGGCTGCATTTTTTTGCCATTCGACGTGATCGGCAAAAGGAAAAACGCCGGTATAGCGTCCTGGTTTGGATACATTGGAAGTAATGGCTGTCCCGCCCGATACGTGAACGTCATCACCGATAGTCAAATGTCCAGATATCATTGAGGCGCCACCAATCGTGCACCGCGCGCCGATCTTGGTCGAGCCTGCTACGCCTACACACGCCGCCATCGCTGTGTGCGCGCCGATCTGACAGTTGTGGGCGATCATGATCTGATTATCGAGCTTGACACCGTCCTCAAGTACCGTATTTTCGAGTGCTCCCCGATCGACAGTCGTATTGGCACCAATCTCGACATCATTACCAATAATCAAACTGCCCAGTTGTGGGATTTTGCCCCAGGCGCCACGCGCAAGAGTAGGATCCGGGGCAAAGCCAAATCCATCCGCTCCAAGCACTGCTCCGCTATGAATAATGGCACGCGCACCGATTTTCACTCCATCGTAAATCGACACGCGGGGATGCAACACACTGGAGGCACCGATTTCAACATCATTACCTATTACACAGCCTGCAGAGATAACGGCCATCGCGTCGATTTTGCAGCGCGCTCCAATCACCACGTGCGGGCCTACAGTTACGCTTTTAGCGAGCACAGCAGTCGGATCGATCACTGCGCTGGCATGAATAGTTGTTTCGCGCGCAGCCTGACGTGCCCACTCAAACCACTGTGCGATTCTCGCGTACAGCAAATAAGGGTGCTGGCAAACAACACGGGCGTAAGCTTGCTGGGTTGAATGCCGTGAGAGCTGTTCATCGATTTCAGGCAGTACGATCACTGCACAGGCTTTTGTGAGTGAAAGCTGATCTAGATATTTAGGATGAACAATAAAAGTGATTTCATTGGCGCCCGCATTGGCCAGTGAACCAATCCCTGCAATAGGGGGATTTTCCCACTGACCCGTACCAGGAACAATTTTTTGAACGAGTCCGCCCGGTATAGCGCGTAATAGTTCGGAAAGCGCAGGTGCCCGCTCGGGGTTTAACAGAACGGGCATACTTGTGTCTGGATTACTTGCCGAGCGATTGAATCACCTTGTCGGTGATGTCAATACGTGGATTGACTGTAACGGCATCCTGAATGATGACATCATAGTTATCCTGCTCAGCGATTCGTTTGATCGCAACGTTTGCTTTCTCAACGATCGTAGCAAACTCTTCATTGCGACGGCGGTTGAAATCTTCCTGGAATTCACGACGCTTGCGCTGCAAATCAGCATCAATGTTAGCTAACTCTCGCTGACGCTTGTTACGATCCGATTCAGAAAGGACGGGTGCATCTTTTTCGAATTTTTGAGCAGAAGTACGCAGATTGCTGGCCAAACGCTCCAAGTCATCATTGCGCTTTTTAAATTCGGCTTCAATTTTTGTTTGTGCTGCTTTCGCAGGTGCTGAATCGCGCAAAATACGCTCGGTATTCACAAATCCTAACTTGGTACCTTGTGCCTGTGCGGAGCTAAAGCCAACCGCTGTGCAAGCGATAGCCGCTGAAGCAAGCACCCAGGCTAAACGTTTAGAGATCGGGGCAGTACGTATTGCTTTGATAGATACAGACATTATTTAAGTCTCTCGTAAAAACAAAATTTCAGCTTGCTATTGTGCCATTAAATGACACTTAGAAACCGGTTCCAATCTGGAACTGGAAAACCTGCGTATTGTCAGTTTCCTGAGCATTCAGCGGTTTAGCATAAGACAACTGCAATGGACCAAGTGGTGAAATCCATGTCAAACCAATACCTGCCGAATAACGAAGCTGGCTAAAGTTGATGGCCGTATCGTTACCGTAACCGTCGGTACCGAACACCTGACCACCGTCAGCAAAGACGAACCAGCGCAGTGTGCGATCCTGGTTGGTACCAGGGAAAGGAAGATAGAACTGAACGTTACCCACCACACGCTTGGAACCACCCAGGTATGTTCCGGTCAGCAAGTCTCTAGGACCGAGCGAGTTGGTGGAATAGCCACGAACTGTACCGATACCACCCGCATAGACGTTTTTGATAATTGGATATTGGTTATCGCTGTAGCTCTGACCATAGTCAAACATGGCGTTAAAGGCAAGCGTGTAATCGCGTCCCAATGGCACATACAACTGCTGTTGGGCGGAAAGCATGTAGTACTTGAGGGAAACCGTTCCTACATCCGCCTTCAGACGCGAGAAAGAACCCTTGGTTGGAACGAGCGCGCTATCACGCAGATCTTTCGACCACCCCGTGTTGAGAATCATGGCATTCGTTGTATCACCATACTGATTTACATATTCCTGATAAGCCAGGGGCGAGTTGTCATAAAGCGAAATGGTGTTTCTTTCGAGAGACATACCACCGAAAATACGATCAAATTCTGTGATCGGCACACCAAAACTCAAACCTGCTCCAACCGTAGTGACCTGATACATACCGGTATTATTTGAGTAAGGGGTCATCGTCCGGTAATAAACAGACGTGGTGCGGCTTATACCATCGTTTGTGAAATACGGATCTGTATGCGCCAACACAGCGGTTCTGTTGTAGGCACTGGTGTTAACGTTCAGGGTCAGGTTCGTACCGCTACCAAAAACGTTTTCTTCAGTAATACCTGCAGACAGAATAACCCCGTCCACCTGACCATAACCCACACCAAGACTGACCATGCCAGTTGGTTTTTCTGTCACTTCAATCGACACATCAACCTGATCCGGGGAGTTAGGTACGGGTTCTGTATTGACTTTAACCTCTTTGAAATAACCAAGCCGGTCAAGACGATCACGCGATAACTTTAGTTTGCCTGAGTCGTACCAGGCTGATTCTTGCTGACGTAATTCACGACGCACAACTTCGTCACGGCTGCGATGGTTACCGGAAACCTGAATTCGACGCACATAAACACGACGACTTGGGTCTACATAAAAAGTAATGTCGGCAGTTTGCTTTTCTCTATCCAATGCAGGGTTTGGATTGACGTTAGCGAAGGCGTATCCGAGTCCACCCAGAAAATCAGTAATGCCTTTAGCGGTGGCATTCGTTTTCGCACCACTAAATAACTCTCCTGCCTTGACAAGCACAAGCTGATTAATCTCAGCATCCAGCCCAAGCAATTCACCAGCGAGCTTTACGCTTGTAACAGTGTAGGGTTTACCTTCGCTAATCGTAATCGTGATGTACATCTCTTTACGATCAGGAGAAATTGTGACCTGGGGAGGCTCTGATTTGAATTCCAGATAGCCGCGATCAAGGTAATACGAACGAAGTCTCTCGATATCACGATCGAGTTTTTCACGTGAATATTTATCCGAATCCGAATACCAGGTCAGCCAGCCAGAGGTGGTGAGGTTAAACAGATCTAAAAGATCACTCTCAGAGAATGCGGAGTTACCAACGATTTTGATTTCTTTTATTTTGGCAACAGAACCTTCGAAAATATCGAAATTGATGCCGACGCGATTACGCGGCAAGGGCGTCACTGTTGGGTTAATTTCTGTGCCGTATTTGCCTTTACCTAAGTACTGCTGTTTAAGCTCAAATTCAGCCTGCTCCAGCATAGACTGGTCAAACACGCGCCCCTCTCCAAAACCAACTTGTTTGAGGGAGTCAATAATTGCTTTTGATTCGAACTCACGCATGCCCGTGAAAGAGACAGAAGCAATTGTTGGACGCTCCTGAACAACGACAACGACAACGCGGTTCGCAGTTTCGATGCGTACATCATTGAAAAGACCTGTTGCGTAAAGTCGTCTGACGGACTCGGTAGCAAGCTCGTCGGTAAATTTCTCCCCCACCTTGACTGGGAGCTGGGCAAAAATTGTGCCTGGCTCGGTACGCTGAATGCCATCAACGCGAATATCACTCACAACAAAGGGAGTAAAAGCCTGAGCAACGACCGGTATAAAAAGGGCTAGTGCCAGAACGATATTGCGAGCAATACCAGAAATGCCAGCGAGGCATTGAGCGCAAAAAAGGTTCCAGCTGAACATCCTAGGCAATCCTTGAGATTTGTAAAAAATAAATACAGGTAATTATGCGATTTTAAAGCAGAAGTACCTCAGGTGAAAATACGCATTAAATCATTGAAAAGTGCAAGCGCCATTAAACCAGCAAGTAAAGAAATGCCTACACGCTGACCCAGGGCAGCCCACCGGGGAGAAGGAGGACTGCCACGTACGATTTCAATCAGATAGTACAGCAGATGGCCGCCATCAAGCATCGGGATTGGAAGTAAATTCAGAACACCAAGACTGATACTGACAATAGCTAAGAACGAGAGGTAGGCGGACCAGCCAATCCGGGCGGACTGTCCAGCGTAATCAGCAATGGTGACAGGGCCGCTGATGTTTTTCCATGACACCTCGCCAAGCACCATTTTTCCCATCATTTTTAATGAGAACCAAGCAGTTTCAAGCATGCGCGTGAAACCACGCCATACACTCTCAGCCGGGCCATAACTCACGGTTACCATGAGGATATCACCCCCCAGTTGTACGCCTATCCGACCGATGGTCTGACCAGATTCGAGAGTGAACGGGGCAGGAATCAGAGTGATATTGGTCAAGACACCTTGACGCTCGATCTGAAGCGATAGCTCCTGATCAGGAAGTTGGCGGATAGTCGCTATAAAATTATTTGTATCCGGATAGCTTATATCGGCAACTCGAGTAATGATATCGCCTGGCCTGAGTCCTGCCTTGGCTCCAACAGAATCGGGTACCACGGAGCGAACGGTTGGAGTTGAACCACCGAGCGAAAGCCCAACAACACGCAGCGGGTCTTCTTTTGAAGGATCCTGAATAAACGGCAAATATAGCTGGCGTGTCAGAGTACTGCCTAAATGTTCAATAGTCAGATCTACAGGATTTGCTTGCGAATCGAGTTGCAAGAGCACCCAGCGTAATTGGCTCCAGGACTGAACAGGTTGATCGTTGACCGCGGTGATACGATCTCCGGCAACTAAGCCCGCCTTGGCCGCAGCGCTCTGAGCAACTGGTGTACCTAAAATCGCAGCAGGTTCCTGTGTCCCGACAAAATTCAGGAAGGAATAAAAAACAATCGCTAACAGTAAATTAAATAAAGGTCCCGCGGCAACAATTGCAAAGCGGCGCCAAACGGACTGTGCGTTAAAACTGTCCTTGCTAGCTGGCTCGAGGGAGTCCGTTACATTTTCGTCTAGCATTTTGACGTAACCGCCAAGTGGAATGGCCGAAAGCGCCCATTCTGTGCCATGGCGGTCTTTTCTCTTTAATATGACACGGCCAAAACCAACGGAAAATCTCAGGATTTTGACACCACACCAGCGGGCTACCCAGTAATGACCTAATTCGTGAAAAGTGATCAGGATACCTAGAGCCAGAAAAAAAGAGATTAATGTAAAAATCATTTAGTATGGCTCAGAATAAGGGGGTTACAGTCATTTCGAAACTAGACTGGAATTTCGAGCAAAGGTTCGAGCCATTTGATCTGCATCGAGTACATCTTCAAGACTATTTAATTCTGTAGCCACTAGGCCAGTTTGCCAATCGAGCGTATTTTCGATGATCCGGGAAATATTGGTATAAGAGGTTCGACGATTAAGAAAAGCAGCGACTGCAATTTCATTCGCAGCATTCAGGGCAATACAAGCACTCTGCCCTGCTTTTAAAGCTTGAAATGACAAATTTAGACAAGGAAACTGACTGACATCGGGGGACGCGAAATCGAGTCGTCCAGCCAGAGCGAGATCAAGCATACCCACCCCTGAAGCAATCCGTTCAGGAAAACCAAGACCATAAGCAATGGGAGTTCTCATATCTGGCTGGCCTAGCTGAGCAATAACCGAGCCATCATCGTATTCAACCATTGAATGCACCACACTCTGCGGATGAATGACGACACTGATACGTTCGGCAGGCATGGCAAATAACCAATGCGCTTCGATGACCTCCAAGCCTTTATTGAGCATTGTGGCAGAGTCAACAGAGATTTTTTTACCCATGCTCCAGTTGGGATGCGCACAGGCTTGCTCGGGCGTTACATCGCTCAACTCAGCCCATTGCCGTGTGCGAAAAGGACCGCCTGAAGCAGTCAGAATCAAACGTCGCACACCCTTGGCGGGTCCAGCGGGAGCGCTGGCGCGACCATCGTGGGGTAAACATTGAAAAATAGCATTATGTTCGCTATCAATTGGTAACAACTCAGCACCGTGGTCTCTTATGGCCGCCATGAATAAAGACCCTGCCGCTACAAGAGCTTCTTTATTGGCAAGTAATACTCTTTTTCCTGCCTTGGCAGCAGCTAGCGCAGCAGGCAGACCCGCCGCGCCAACAATCGCAGCCATGACCACATCGCAATCTGATTCGGCAGCGGATTGCGCCAAGGCTTGTGCACCCACTCGTATTTCAGGCATGGCTAGTGCGACAGGCCACAAGTCACGAAATGTTTTCGCTGCCACATTATCTGGAACAACAACAACTCTGGCACCTGCGATTTGTGCTTGCTTGCACAGAAGCTCAATCCTGGTCTGCGCTGAAAGCGCATGGACGCTGAATTTATCAGGATGGCGCTGAATCACGTCGAGCGTGCTTTGGCCGATTGAACCTGTAGACCCGAGAATCGTGACGCGTGAAACGTCTACCATGAAATAGAACCTGAGAAAATTTCAGTCAGCAAAAAAGCTAGCGGTACAACAGCGACAACTGCATCAATCCTGTCATAAACGCCGCCATGACCTGGTAGTAATTGGCTCGAATCCTTTACTTGCGCACGTCTTTTCAGAAGCGATTCAAATAAATCACCAATGATCGATAAGGCACCAAGCAATATCGCGCAAACAATCGCGCCAGCTAGAGATAACTGTGCGACAAGCGCTGCGCCGAAACTACCAGACCAATAAGAAGAAACCACGATCCAGATTACTACCCCAGCTAATCCCGCTAAGGCGCCTTCAATGGTTTTACCCGGACTGATGGCAGGTGCAAGTTTATGTCGGCCAAACGCTTTGCCTGCGAAATACGCGGCAATGTCTGCTACCCAAATTAAAATGAGCAGAGACAAAACATAAAACGCACCGTGATGGATGTAAAGATAAGCGAGTACTGCCCAGGTCGCATACAAAGCAAGGGGCGCAAATAGCGTCCAGAAGACGCTATGTGCAGGCTTTTGCGCACGCCCCTGGATGACTGCTGGAATCACTGCAAACAACCAAATGCACACGCTCAGTACAGTGCTGATTAAAAACCAGCGATAGCCAGGGTCAGGCTGATCAACCCAGTCATATGCCTGCACGATGGCCAGTACAAAAAGCGCTGCGCCAATCAGTAATGAAACGGCTCTCGCGCCAGGCAGGGTGAGCTTGGTCCACTCCCACCCAGCACAGCCGCAAGCTACAGCTAAAAAAACTAAAAACGGCCAGACCGACTGGACATAAATTGTCGCGCCCAGTATGGCTAACAAGATGATTGCAGTCAGGACGCGTTGTTTAAGCATTCGGATTAACTACTGCTCTTTGCGTGTAATTGTGCGCTTGTGCGGCCAAACCGTCGTTCACGGTTTCTGTACCATTCAAATGCTTGCAGCAACTCGGGTTCCCCGAAATCGGGCCAATAACAATCAGTGAAGAATAATTCTGCATAGGCGAGTTGCCAGATGAGAAAGTTTGAGACGCGTTGCTCTCCGCCTGTGCGTATAAAAAGATCAGGCTCTGGGGCCCAGGCCATGGACAGATAGGACTCGAACAAGGCCTCTTGAATGGCCTCTGGTTTCGCAACGAGTTCGGGTTGAGTGCTCAGCAGGCGTCTGATCGCTTGCATAATATCCCAGCGACCGCCGTAGTTCGCAGCGATCGTTAAATGCAATTTATCATTGAGCGCTGTTTGCTCTTGGGCTTGCTGTATCAGATCCTGCAGGTGGGGTTCAAAAGCGGATAAATCGCCGACCACATGAAGTCTGACGCCCTGCTCTTGAAGCTTTGCAACCTCGCGCTCAAGAGCCTGAACAAACAAGCGCATCAACAAAGTAACTTCTTCCGCAGGGCGACGCCAGTTTTCTGAGCTGAAAGCAAATAAGGTCAGATAACGAACACCAAGCTTGCCACAGGTTTCAACCACACGACGCACTGACTGAACACCTTTAGCATGACCAGCCGTGCGCGGTAAAAAACGCTTTGAAGCCCAGCGACCGTTGCCATCCATGATGATGGCAACATGCTGCGGGATAGCGGATGTCTGAGGTACTTCGCGGGTTGAACTGGTTGCCATGACAGTTGACGGTTTAAACCGTCAAAATCTCTGCTTCTTTGGTGGCTACCATTTTGTCGATATCTACCACGCAACGATCAGTCAGTTTTTGAACGATATCTTGAGCACGACGTTCTTCGTCCTCAGAGATTTCCTTTTCTTTAACAAGTTTTTTAAAGGCCTCGTTGGCGTCACGTCTTAAATTACGTACTGCGATTTTGGCGTCTTCGCCCTCTGACTTGACGACTTTATTCAACTCGCGACGACGTTCCTCAGTCAGCGCAGGCATCGGCACACGGATGCTGTCGCCCATGCCGACAGGGTTGAGTCCCAGATCCGAATCACGGATCGCTTTCTCAACGGTTGAGGCGAGATTTTTTTCCCAAACCTGAACGCTCAGGGTGCGTGCATCCATAAGCGTTACGTTGGCGACCTGACTCAGAGGCACTGGAGAGCCATAGTATTCAACCTGAATGTGATCAAGAATCCCTGTACTGGCACGTCCTGTGCGGATTTTTGCAAGGTTTGATCGCAAAGTTTCGATGGACTTTGCCATTCGGGTTTCGGCAGAATTCTTTATGTCAGCAATACTCATCAAGACTCCTTTAAACGTGAACCAGAGTGCCTTCGTCCTCACCGCTCACCGCTCTGCGCAATGAGCCTGGCTTGTTGATGGAGAACACTCTGATAGGCAATTTTTGATCGCGACACAACGCAAAGGCTGTGGCATCCATGATTTCGAGACGGCGCATGATTGCCTCGTCAAAACTAATACGCGTATAACGGGTCGCTGCAGAATCTTTTTTAGGATCTGCGCTGTAAATCCCATCAACCTTGGTGGCTTTCAAAACAATTTCCGCACCAATTTCAGCGCCTCGCAAAGCCGCTGCAGTGTCGGTTGTGAAGAACGGGTTACCTGTTCCGGCGGCAAAAATGACGACTTTTCCTTCTTCAAGGTAGCGCAAGGCTTTGGGTCGGATATAGGGTTCGACAACCTGTTCGATATTCAAGGCAGACTGCACACGCGCGTCAACACCTCGATGTTTGAGTGCATCTTGCAGCGCAAGAGCATTCATGACCGTTGCCATCATTCCCATGTAATCTGCAGTCGCGCGATCCATTCCCTGAGCGCCTGGTGCTACTCCACGGAAAATGTTTCCACCACCAATCACCACTGCGAGCTGAACGCCCATTGCCGCGACTTCTGCGACTTCGTCTGTCATGCGAGTGATCGTTGCGCGATTGATGCCAAAAGCATCATCACCCATTAAGGCTTCACCAGACAGTTTGAGGAGAACTCGTTTGTGCATTCTGCTGCTCATGATCAAACATCCTGATGGTTGTAAACGTACAAAAGTGTATACGAAAGTAAGCCGGGCGTGCATTGCTGCAACGCCCGGCTTATCGGGTACAGATTACGCTTGACCTGCAGCCGCAGCGGCTACTTCAGCTGCGAAATCGCTGGTCTTTTTCTCAATGCCTTCACCAACAACGAACAGGGCGAAACCGTTGACGCCAGCACTCTTTTCCTTGAGCATCTGGGCGATGGTTTGCTTGTCATTTTTAACAAAGGGTTGTGAGAGCAATGCGACCTCTTTAAGAAACTTCTGAACAGTTCCTTCAACCATTTTTTCAACGATTTCAGCTGGCTTACCTGATTCAGCAGCCTTCTGACGTGCCACTGAGCGCTCAGCTTCTTTGTCAGACTCAGAAACACCTGACTCATCCAAAGCACGTGGTTTGGTTGCTGCAATGTGCATGGCTAAATCTTTACCCACTTCGTCTGCACCAGAGAACTCAACCAAAACACCGATCTTGCCACTATGAACGTAGCTCGAGAGCTTATTTGCAGTGTTGAAGCGCTGGAATCGACGAATGGAAATATTTTCACCAATCTTGCCAACTAGGGCCAGACGTGTGACTTCAACTGTTGCATCGCCCATCGTTGCATTTGATAGGGCAGCAACATCCGCTACGTCGTTCGTTGCAACGATCTTTGCCAGATTGTTAACAAAAGCGACAAAATCGTCGTTTTTTGCAACAAAATCAGTTTCACAGTTAATTTCAATCACAGCGCCTTGTTTGGCATCTGGAGAAATGTAAAGACCAATCAGGCCCTCTGCTGTGACGCGACCTGCTGCTTTGCTTGCTTTGCTGCCGAGTTTGACACGCAGAATTTCTTCAGCGCGCGCCATATCGCCATCAGCTTCGGTCAGGGCTTTTTTGCACTCCATCATGGGTGCATCGGTTTTTTCGCGCAACTCTTTAACCATTGCGGCGGTAATATCAGCCATGTTCGCTCCTGGATATACATGAGACACCCCGAAACTTGTCCGGGGTGATAAATGGGCAATTACAAGAACCCGCTCTGAAATGAGCGAGTCTGATCAGTTGGTTAAGCTTCTGTTTGATCGACTTCAACAAATTCTTCGCCCTGGGCGAGTTCTTCGACGAGACCGTTCAAGCTTTGTGCCTTACCTTCGATTACGGCATCAGCCATACCTTTTGCATACAACGCAATCGCTTTGGCAGAATCATCATTCCCAGGAATGATGTAATCCACACCATCAGGTGAGTGGTTGGTATCCACAACGGCCACAACGGGGATACCAAGCGCCTGGGCTTCTGCAACGGCAATCTTGTGATAGCCGACATCAATCATGAAGATTGCGCTTGGCAAACCGTTCATGTCCTTGATGCCACCGATTGACTTGTTCAGCTTGTCGAGTTCGCGTTGGAACATCAGACCTTCTTTTTTGGTCAAACGCTCTGTACCGCCTTCAGCGATCATGGCTTCCATATCTTTCAGGCGCTTGATTGAGCTCTTAACTGTTTTGAAGTTAGTGAGCATGCCACCGAGCCAACGGCTGTCGACAAAAGGCATGCCAGCACGTGTTGCTTCTGCGGCGACGAGTTCGCGTGCAGCGCGCTTGGTACCAACGAACAGAACATTGCCGCCTTTTGCAGCAATCTGTTTAACAAATTTGGTGGCATCCTGATAATTAGCAACCGTCTTTTCGAGGTTGATAATGTGGATCTTGTTGCGATGGCCGAAAATAAAAGGGGCCATCTTTGGATTCCAATAACGGGTCTGGTGACCAAAGTGCACGCCCGCTTCTAACATTTCACGCATTAAAGACATTTTATAGCTCCGAGGGTTGGGTCTGGTATTGCGCCTGCACCGAATTTGACAATCAAACCGGCACCCTGGTGACGCAACACGCGATTTTTGAGAACACAAGTCTGAATAAGCAACAACCAAAGCGTCTGACGCCATGCCTGATTGCAATTCTGATTTATTTCCCTATGAGAAAACCTTACGACTTTCCCAAAATACCGGTGTGAAAAACCTGGTAAGCCTATAATTCTACTATCTTTCACCAACATCACTCAAGTCACCATGGGTTTAGTCACAAATAATGCAGATTTGGACCGTATGCGGGCAGCCTGCAAGGACGCCGCGAAAATCCTCGATTTCATCACCCCTTATGTGAAACCTGGGGTCACCACAGGCGAACTGGACAAGCTTTGCCTGCAGTATCTGACTGAAGAGCTCAAGGTCAAATCCGCCACAGTGGGCTATGCGCCACCTGGCTACACCCCCTTTCCCGGGGCAATTTGCACTTCGGTCAACCACCAGATCTGTCACGGGATACCGGGCGACAAAGTACTTAAAAATGGTGACATGCTCAACATCGACGTGACAATCATCAAGGACGGCTGGTTTGGCGATACCAGCCGGATGTATTTTGTCGGCGAGCCCTCTATCCTGGCCAGGCGGCTCGCGGAAGTCACTTACGAGTGCATGTGGCTAGGTATCGCTCAGGTAAAACCTGGCAACACCCTGGGTGATATTGGGCAAGCAATACAGAAACACGCTGAGTCCAGCGGTTTTTCAGTCGTGCGCGAATATTGTGGTCATGGCATAGGCCAGGTTTTTCACCAGGACCCACAAATCTTGCATTACGGCAAAGCAGGTACAGGTCAGGTATTGGAAAAAGGGCTAATTTTTACTATCGAGCCCATGATCAATGCTGGACGTCGCGAAAGCCGTGTTCTGGCCGATGGCTGGACGGTTGTCACCCGGGACCATAGCCTGTCCGCGCAATGGGAGCACTCGATACTTGTGACCGATAGCGGGTTCGAAGTCCTGACAGTCTCTGAGGGCATGCCCCCACCCCCAGCATTTATCTCCACGTAATTATGTCTCTTTGAATCTAGCTGTACTCGGATCATGAAACCAGAAGACCTCGTTAATCTGCGCACCGAACATCAGAAAATCCGCCGTGAGGCGATCGAAGATTATCGACAAACCCTTAAAGCCGATACGCTGCTTTCTGCATTGCGTAAATGTGCGGACATCACACTGACTAAACTGTTGGAGTTTTGTCCCTTGCCAAAGGGTGCGGCGCTCGCGGCAGTAGGCGGATATGGTCGAGGCGAGCTATATCCCTTTTCAGATGTCGATCTGCTGATACTTTTGCAACGCGACCCTGATCCAGCTGAGGAGGCTGCGCTAGGCGTGCTGGTGACGGCAATGTGGGACCTCGGTCTTGAGCCCGGCTACAGCGTTCGCACGATTGACCAGTGCATAGCCGAAGCAGCGGGCGATATCACAGTCGAGACCTCCATGCTCGAAACCCGCTGGATCGCGGGGAGTAAAAAACTCATTCAAGCTTTCATCGCAGCGATGAAAGCACATCTGGATCCCTATAAGTTTTTCCAGGCTAAACGCGCGGAAATGCAGCAACGCCATGCGCGTTATCAAGACACCCCTTATGCGCTTGAGCCAAACTGTAAAGAATCTCCCGGCGGCCTGCGCGATTTACAAGTAATTATGTGGATGGCCCGAGCGGCTGGATTTGGAAGTTCCTGGCAACAAATCGCTCGAGCTGGCTTGCTCACGACACTGGAGGCACGCGACCTCAAGCGTGCGGAACAAGCCTTTAAAAGACTCAGGATTGAACTGCATTTGCTGGTTAAACGTCGCGAAGACCGCCTGCTATTCGATCTACAACACGGCATGGCTGAAGTGTACGGCTTGAGCTCCACAGCCAACAGACGCGCCAGCGAAATACTCATGCAACGCTATTACTGGGCTGCACGTCTTGTCACGCAGCTCAACACCCTGCTTGTACAAAATATCGAAGAAAGACTGGTGCCTTTCAACGAAGCCGATGCCCACATAATCGACGACAACTATATTGCCCGTCACCATCGACTGGACATTATTGACGAAGAGTTGTTTGAACGTGACCCGTCCCAATTGCTCAATGTCTTTATTGTCATGGAGCAACATCCGGAATTAACTGAGCTATCTGGCCGTGCAATGAGAGCCATCTGGCATGCGCGGCATCTGATCAACGTCGACTTCCGTCGGGCGCCCAATAATAAGCTCGCATTTCTCTCCATTTTGCAACAGCCACAGGGCATCGTTCATGCACTACGACGCATGACGATGCTCAATATCCTGCCCAGATACTTGCCACAATTTCGTCGTGTCGTCGGACAAATGCAGCACGATTTGTTCCATGTTTACACGGTAGATCAGCACACGCTCGCTGTCATCAGGAATTTACGCAGATTTACCATGCCCGAGCATGCGCAGGAGTATCCTCTGGCGACAAAGCTGATGGCCGCACTGGAAAATCACTGGCTGCTATATGTTGCCGCGTTATTTCACGATATTGCCAAAGGACGCGGAGGAGATCACTCCACTCTCGGCGCTGTTGAAGTCCAGCGTTTTGCACGTTCACACTATATGAGTGCCGAAGACACTGATTTATTGGTGTTTTTAGTTCGTAATCACTTAGCGATGTCACAAGTTGCGCAAAAACAAGACCTGTCTGATCCGCAAGTAATTCAGGACTTTGCTCAGTTAGTCGGGACAACACGCAAACTCTCAGCGCTTTACCTGTTAACGATTGCAGATATCAGAGGCACTAGTCCTAAAGTCTGGAATGCCTGGAAAGGCAAATTACTCGAAAATCTGTTTTCACAGACTGGGGCTGCGCTCGGAGGCTCTCTTGATGACACCAACACGATATTGCGACAGCGCATGGAGCAGGCCGCAGGTCTGACACGCCTGGCTGGCTTGCGCGATGAGTCGAGAGAGGAGTTCTGGAACCAGCTTGATGTCGCCTATTTCCTGCGTCACGAAGCACCTGATATCGCCTGGCATACCCGACACCTTTACTACCGCCCTGCCCCAGAGATTGCGATTGTTAAAGCGCGGCCAACAGAGGGCGCTGAGGGCTTGCAAGTTCTTGTCTATACAAAGGACGAAGCGGATTTGTTTGCCAGAATTTGTGCCTACTTCGGTGCGCACGGCTTCAGTATCCAGGATTGTCGAATCCACACGACCCGAACGGGCTATGCGCTGGATAGTTTTATTGTGTTGCCGGTAGACACAACGAGTGATTTACGTACTCAGGCGACACTGATTGAGCATGAGTTGACCATTGCTCTTGAATCACCACAAGACAAACCACAAAAAACACCAGGTTATATAGGTGTCAGGCCGTCCAGACTTTCAAAAGCTTTTCCCGTACCTCCGGTTGTTGAGTTGCATCCTGATGAAGGAAGCCAAAACTGGCGACTCGATTTGATCGCAACCGATCGGCCCGGACTGCTCGGCGATATTGCCCAGGTGTTTGTGGCAAACGCGATAGATTTACAAACGGCTAAAGTCATGACGCTTGGCGACCGGGTCGAGGACGTTTTTGTGATCCGGGGCGAAACACTCAATCACCCGCGCACTCAACGTCAATTCGAACGCTCGGTGCTGGATGCAATTACTCAGGAAAAATCACATGTATCGTGAGCGTCTCATACTTTCAATCATCGGTGCCACGAGTTTACTTGCAGTGTTTATTGCTCTGCTCTCTCAATACCAGTTTGATATGCAGCCGTGTGCCTGGTGTGTTTTTCAGCGATTTATCTATCTAATGATTGCCAGCGTATGTTTTGCAGGTGTTTTTATATTTCCATCTAAACCAGGCATAGCAACAACTTCTGCGGTATCACTGGCTTTAACGCTGGGTGGGGTGACCGCGGCCTTGTATCAGGCTCAAGTAGCATCCAATAGTTTTTCTTGCGCGCAAACACTGGCTGATCAATTCATCACACGACTAGGGCTGGATGAGACCATGCCTTGGCTGTTTGGAATCTATGCAAGTTGTATGGACGCCCGGGTCAAAATCTTCGGACTTGAGTACGCATACTGGAGTCTTTTTTTATTTGTAGTGCTCGGCGCCATGTCAACTGCGCTGCTTCGCCGTTTGACATGGTCTGACCTTAAAAAAGGTTAGTTATCCTCTGCTGCAAATCCCATATTGAACAGCAAGCCATTAGCTTCAACGTCCTGCGATTTCTTGCGAGAGTGACTCAAACTTTCGAGGTAAGCAGGTGTAATGTCTCCCGTGACATATTCACCAGTAAAGCAAGAGGTATCGAAGTTTTGCAAAGCTGGATTCAAATCAGATACAGATTTCTGCATGGAATCTATGTCTTGATAAATCAATGCGTCTGCACCGATGATGCGCGCAATCTCCTCATCATCTCGTCCCGTTGCAATCAACTCTTGTTGCGTCGGCATATCAATACCGTAGACGTTTTGAAAACGTACCGGCGGCGCAGCCGAGGCCATATAGACTTTGTTGGCACCCGCAGCACGTGCCATATCTACGATTTCCCGGCTTGTGGTGCCGCGAACGATTGAATCGTCCACCAAGAGAACATTCTTACCTTTAAATTCCATACCGATCGTATTTAATTTTTGTCGGACAGATTTTTTTCGAACGGCTTGACCTGGCATGATGAAAGTGCGACCAACATAGCGATTTTTGATCAGACCCTCACGGTAATTCAGGCCAAGACGATCAGCGAGTTGCATGGCTGCGGGCCTTGAGGAATCGGGGATTGGCATAACGACATCGATGTCCCCCAGCCTCAAGCTGCGCGCGAGTTTATCTGCAAGATACTCCCCCATCCTCAAGCGCGCACCATAAACCGAGACACCCTCGAGAATCGAATCAGGTCGGGCGAAATAAACGTATTCAAAAATACAAGGTGCATGAAGTGCACCTGTTGAACACATTTCATGACTAACCATACCGTCAAGAGAGATAAATACTGCCTCGCCAGGAAGAATGTCGCGAACAAAGGTAAACCCTGAACCCTCAAGAGCAACCGATTCGGAGGCAACCATCCATTCAGTGCCCTGTGAGGTTTCACTACGTCCCATGCAGAGTGGGCGAATACCATGTGGGTCTCTGAATGCAAGCAAACCATAACCAGAAATCTGTGCGACAACTGCATAAGCGCCCTTTACGCGTTTATGCAGGGAACGAACGGCATTAAAAATTGCTGTTTCATCAAGTGATACGCCATTAGCGGCTCTTTGCAATTCGTGTGCAAGAACGTTTAACAAGACCTCGGAATCAGAGTTTGTATTGATATGGCGCTGATCAATTTTATAGAGGGACTCTCGTAACTCCTTGGAGTTTGTGAGGTTGCCGTTGTGCGCAAACGTAATACCAAAGGGCGCATTGACATAAAAAGGCTGGGCTTCCTCAACGCTTTCGCTTGAACCTGCGGTGGGATAACGTACCTGACCAATACCAGAGGATCCTGGCAAGGAGCGCATGTTGCGCGTTCTGAACACGTCTTTTACCAAACCGTGTGCTTTATACATATTGAATTGAGAACCATTGGAGGTCGCAATTCCTGCAGCATCCTGACCGCGATGCTGTAAAAGTAACAAACTGTCGTAGAGTAACTGGTTAACTGGACCCCGACCAATAACGCCAACAATTCCGCACATGAAAATTCCCGATTACGGTTAAAACTCAGTTAAATCGATTAATACGGCAACCACTCACCAAGAGGTGCAGGCAGGCGCTGTTTGATTTGTTGCACAACACCTACCACCTGTTTTGAAAACATTGCCTGCTTCCACCAGGCCTCATTCGTTAAAGGCGTGTAACCAGCGACTGTTACAAGTAAAAGAATAAACAGTACGCCCCTCAGCAATCCAAATAATGCTCCTAACCCATGATCCGCTGGTGTTAAACCAGTCTTGTTGATCAATACTGCCAAGGTCTTATTCACCAGACCAATAGAAAGTAGCACAACGATAAAAACACAAAAATAGGCAATCGCCATTCGCAAAAAAGACTGTGTCACCCAGGCAGAGATCAAGTCTGAGGTTTTGGGCCCCCACCAAACCGCAGCGATAAATGCGCAGGCATAGGCCACTAGAGACAAGACTTCCTTAAGTAGTCCACGGACTAAACCAAGTACGGCTGAAATAGCCAATATTGCTAAAAGGACGAAGTCAAAGCCGGTCACTGCGCTGTTATGAATGCACCGCCAAAGCCAAGTGTGCGCAGGCGGGTTTGAGCAGCCTGCGCTGCTTCACGTGAAGGAAACGGGCCAACACGGACCCGGTATTTTTTCATTCCATTGACAACAACAGGCCCATCTACAAACGAATTACTAATTCCAGAGGCGGAAAGTTTGTCGCGTTGCGCTTGCGCATCGGCAGCGGCATCCAGTGAGAGAGCCTGCACAACAAAATTGCCTTTGGTGGGCTGCTTGTTTGGATTGGAATTACTGGCAGAGTTGGATTCTGTAGGTCGCCCCTCCAGAAGCGCGAGAGCGCGCGCACCGTCATCAGTACGATTAGTATTTGTCTGGGCCGATTTGGATGAATCAGGTTTAGCTTCAGTTTTAGGCTCTGGTTTAGTTTTTTGCTCTGGTTTGCTCTCAGGTTTCTGGATCGGTGGCGTTGGGGCAACTGCAGGGTTTGCTGGCGAGGTACCAGTTAAAGCAGGCTGCGCAGCAGACGCTGAGGTCGATGCAGCATCAGAGGCACTGATGGAAGCCGGCACAACCTGACCTGACGCAGGTTGAGAAACGTTTGAACCATTTGCAGCTGAGTCGCTCAAAACTGGCTGAAATGGGGCATTACGGTCTGGAATGCGAATAGCGATGTTGTTCGAGACAGGAATTGGCTCTGAGTCGAGCAACATGGGAAGCACGACAACGGCAGCGAGAACTAAAGCGACTGCACCGGCAAGTCGGCGTCTGGCTTTGACGCGTAACTCTGCCGCCTGCGCCTCGCTCGATACGGAAGGACGGGGCTTGCCTGGAGGCTTGCGTGGCGCTGCGCTGTCCTTTCTGGAAAACAGTCCCATTTATGGAAACATCCTGTCAGGGAGTGAAAAAAAGTAATTTAAACTTAGTAAAATCATACTTTATTTAATGCTTTCGATTCAGTGCATCTAGAACGCCTGCAACTGTTAAAAAAGAACCGAACACCACGATTCTATCATCCGGGTTAGCTCGCTCATGTGCAGCGAGGTAAGCCTGCTCGACGGTATCGAACCTGCTGATACTTAGGGGGTCATCAAGCGGGGGCGTTAATGTAGCGACAGCGTCCTGAATTTTACTTGATAGGGCCTCAGCCGAGAGGCCGCGGGGCCCAGGCAAGCTGGCGCAGAACCAGTGATCGATTCGGCCCGCCAGGTGCTGGACGACAGTCTGGATATCTTTGTCAGAAAGCATGCCAAAAACTGCATAGGTGTAGGGATGAAAGCCCATGTTTCCAAGGTTTTTTTCCAATACAGCCGCAGCCTGCGGATTGTGAGCGACATCGAGGATAACTGTCGGTTGACCGGGAAGAATTTGAAATCTTCCGGGTAAGGAGACGTTCATCAGTCCTTGTCTGACAGCTTGTTGTGGAACAGCCAGCTGCTCACGTAAGGCCTCGATGGCCGCAAGGGCGGCCGAAGCATTGAGTAATTGGTTAGCGCCTCGCAAAGCAGGATATGCCATTGCGCGTCGCCTGTGGTTTCTGCCCGCAAAAGCCCATTGCTGGCGATCACCAGAGTAGTTAAAGTCACGACTGAAAAGCCACAGATCAGCTCCAATTTCACGGGCGTAATCAATCAGACTCGCTGGCGGCGAAGGATCGCTGCAAATTGCGGGCTTGTGCGCACGAAAAATATGGGCCTTTTCGAAGCCGATTAACTCGCGCGTATCTCCAAGCCAGTCGGTATGGTCAATATCGACACTTGTGATAATGGAACAATCTGCATCAACGATGTTGACTGCATCCAGACGTCCGCCAAGCCCGACTTCAAGAATCATTACATCCAGTGAAGAGCCGGCGAACATGTTCAGCACAGCCAGTGTCGTGAATTCGAAGTAAGTCAGTGAAACGTCTTTTCGCGCGCAATCCACGACTTCAAAGTGCTCAACAAATGTTGCATCAGAGACAATTTCTCCGTTGATGCGTGCACGTTCGTTAAAGTTAATTAAATGAGGTGAGGTATACAGTCCGACTCGATAGCCTGCAGCGAGGTAAATCGATTCCAGCATTGCACAGGTAGAACCTTTACCATTTGTGCCACCAACAATGATTTTGATGGCTGGCGTAGCCAAAGCGAGACGACTGGCGACCTCAAGGGTTCTGCCCAGACCCATTTCGATAGCACTGGGATGCAGCGTTTCGAGGTAACTGAGCCACTCAGGAAGGCTCGCGCCTGACGTTGGTCGTGTAGGGCTCATATGAATGTGTCTTTTTATGCATCATCTTCAAGACTGCATTTTAACAGTGTGAGCATGCGGAACAAATCGGTTCAAAAGAAAGAGCCGTGTAAAATTGAAAACACTCAAGTGGGGAAACAATGACCAATACAAAAGACCACACAAACGACCTGACTGACGGCAATACAAACAGTCTGAAAATCGAGCGTTCTACGCCTCACTGGTTTGTCAGGGAAGCTGAAATCCCGGGCTACTCACCAGCGAATCACACCGGTACGCTCAATCGGCGCCTGATCAGTCAGGAAACCGTCGGAGCCAAACACCTTGAGGTTTTACTTGGCAGCATCGAAAAAGGTCAAGGTGCTCTTCCCCATGCGCATCCTGGCATAGAACAGGTGTGTTATTTGCTCTCTGGAACTGCTCGGGCGGAAATGAATGGAGAGTCCGTTGACATGCTGCCTGGTGACTGTTGTTTTTTTCCACCTGATCTGCCCCATGTCTTTACGGTGACGAGCGAAACCGCAGCACGCGTACTTGTTATTTATTCCCCACCTTATGAAGAGTCTCCAGCGCGCGTTATACGCTATGCCGCTGATACCGCTCACTCGTAAGCTCACGTAATTAAACAACCTTTCTGACGCGCTATCTTTTGTTCGATTGAGGCAAACTCGACATGCTTGGAAAAATAATTAAACAACTTTCAGCACTGTGCGCACTCTCTGCGCTTGCTGGTTTTGCACCGGCTACGCTTGTAATGGCTCAAACAGCAAATGATTATCCGACCAAGCTCATTACGCTGGTGATTCCATTTCCAGCTGGCTCAGGTACCGATGCGGTGGGTAGGATCATGGCGGCTGAGCTTGGCAAAAAGCTTGGTCAACAAGTCATCGTTGAAAATAAACCAGGTGGCAATGCAACCATTGGCGCACAACTTGTTGCACGAGCCCAGCCAGATGGGTACACACTCATTCTTTCAACCAACACCGCCCACTCTGCAGCCCCTTGGCTGATGAAATCAATCAGCTATGACCCGATCAAGGATTTCACACCCATTGCTCGAGGCGGCAATCTGCCGTTCATCCTGGTCGTTAATCCGAAATTACCGATTCACAGCGTTCAGGAGTTAGTGAACTATGCAAAAAAGAACCCTGGCAAACTGAATTTTGCTTCGGGTAACAGCACAGGCATTGTGGGCGGTGCGACACTGGCTGCCCGAACTGGCATTGATATCGTTCATGTGCCTTACAAAGGCACGCCTCAGGCGATGACAGATGTGGTTGGCGGACAGGTTGACATGATGTTTACCGATGTTGCTTCTGGCATGCCTTTTGTCAAATCGGGACAGATGCGTGCCCTGGCAGTATCAACAGCGACACGCAGCGCGATTGTTCCTGAGCTGCCTTCCATGTCTGAGGCAGGTATAAAAGATTTTGACTTGAACTCCTGGAATGGTTACTTGGGCCCAGCCGGATTACCTCAAGAAATCGTGATGAAAGTCAATACGGCGATCAATCAGATCGTGTCAGATCCCGCAACAAAAGATAAGCTTGCCAGTTTAGGTTTTGATGCCTTTAGTGGCTCGAAAGAAGATTTTGCAAACTTTGTTCGTCAACAACTTGTGCTGTGGCAAGGTCTGATTCAGGACGCACACATCAAACCAGAGTAGTTGAAACATGTGTCTTGCTGTGATCGCGCTGAATGCGCATGCCCGGTTTAGTTTGATTATTGTTGCGAATCGGGACGAGTACCACGACAGGCCTGCGTTGCCCGCGCAAATATGGACGGATAATCCTCAGATACTTGCAGGTCGGGATTTGCGTGCTGGCGGAACCTGGATGGGTCTGGCGGCAACGGGAAAGACCGGTTTGCTCACCAACTATCGGGAACCAGGCAAACAAAACCTGAATGCACCTAGCCGAGGCGTGCTAGTCAGTCATTTCCTTACGTCTGCGAACGCTGCGCAAAGCTATGCTGTTGCGCTCGACACTGAGGCGGCAAGTTTCAATGGTTTTAATTTGTTGCTTGCAGATGCTAGCAGTGCGCACTACCTGTCCAACCGCATGGAAAATAAAACGACTCAACTTGAAAATGGTGTGCATGGCTTATCCAATGCAACCTTGAATATTGCCTGGCCAAAGCTCACTCGTACCCGTAAGGCTGTCTCCAAGTTGCTCGCGGATACCACGCAACCTGAGCCAAATGACTTATTTGATATTTTTCGTGATGCCAAGCCAGCAAAAATAGCTGAACTACCCAGCACTGGGTTAACGCCAGAACGGGAGCTTCAGCTTAGCAGTCCTTTCATCCTGGATAATCTCTACGGCACCAGGTGTTCGACCGTCATCATGGCTGATCGGTTCGGTCAGACCTACTTTGAAGAAAGGAGTTTTAATCAACAAGGTGAAATTATCCATGTTGCAAAGTGGCATCTCGACACCTTGAGCCAAAAATTCACCCCCCTCACCTGACTTATACTTAACGTATTCAATATCAAACAAGAAGGTTGTTATGTCCACGCTTAAAACTCGCCTAGCAGATTCAGTCAAAGACGCCATGCGTGCGAAAGCGTCAGAACGTCTGGGCACACTGCGTTTTTTACAGGCTGCGATTAAACAAAAAGAAGTCGACGAAAGACGGGAGCTCAATGATGCAGAGGTGACTGCAATTATTGAAAAACAAGTCAAACAACGCAAAGAATCCATTGCCGCGTTCGAGCAAGCGGGTCGCGTTGAGACTGTTCAGCAGGAAACTGCCGAGATGGAGGTACTCAAAGAGTTTCTCCCTCAAGCCGCCTCGGAGCAAGAAGTCACCGCAGCGATTGAGGCTGCTCTAGCAGAAGTACAAGCCTCTGGTGTCAGTGGTGCACCTGCCATGGGTAAAGTTATGGCTATTCTTAAACAAGTGCTGGCTGGACGTGCTGATATGTCATCACTGTCAGCCCAGGTTAAAGCAAAACTGACTTAATTCAATCCGAGCCAGGGCTCAAGCGTATTAGTTTAAAAGAGGCTGAAGCTTTGGCAATCAGTTTTCCCTCCGGGTCTCGTACCTCGCCTTCACAAAAGGCGATAGAGCGGCCGCGCCTGAGACAACGGGCTTCGACGATCAGGTCGGTCATACCTGGCTCAATGCAGCTTGTTGTCATATCAATCGTTGCAAGACCTATTCCTAGAGGATCTACCGATCTTCCAGCAGCGCTTAGCGTGAAATCCAGCACGCTCATAATTGCCCCGCCATGGATATGACCGCGACTATTGAGTAACTCCCTACGGATTTTCAAGCGCGTCACGGCCCGATCGTTGGCGCACTCAACTGGCTCAACACCAAGCAACTCAAGATAAGGGATGTGAAAGCCGAAATAACTAATATCTGATTCTTTTGCGTAAACGGTCACGCCTGATTCTTTTGTCTGTAAAGTCATTTTAAAATTTGATAAGCGTCGCGTGGCATATAACTAGTGCACGTTGGCACCCCGAATTGGATCACTTCTTTCATCGCTTGCAGAGCTTCTGGCCCCCAGGTCCCTACCCCCCAAACCGTAATTGTTACTTCTGAGGATTGAGCTGTGCGCGCAGTTGCATCAACCTGCCCCAGACGCCCGCCTAGGTCGCCTGTCACATATAGTTGTGAAGTTTTAGCCGTTTGATTAACACCACCGCCGATTGGATACCCTGAATCGGTGCGCCAGCAGCGCTGCGCTTGTTCGTAGGCACGCCGGTAAACCTCCTCAAAACCGATTTCCACTGTAAAAGTGCTCGTAGGAGAGGATTTGGAGTCTATGCCCATGCACCCCGTCAGAAACAGGGCGATTAGTGAAATCAAGATTTTAAAATTCATTTTTTATATCCGGATATTATAAAAACATCATGTTCGCTGCATAAATATTCGAAAAGTTATCTATTCGATATGCGTAGCATAATGGACAAATGAGTTTAACTAAATTGTAAATACTGAGGACCGATGCCTACTCACTTCAATTACTGGAGGATGCTTGCCGGACTGTCTGGTTTTAGTGCGGTCGCGATCGGCGCAATCGCGGCGCATGCCTTGGCCGACGCGCAGGCAGCGATAGCTGTCGAGCGCGCAGCCACTTATCAGTTGCTTCACTCTCTACTTTTGGTCTTCATGAGCGCGGCACCCGGTAAAGTTGCAAAACTAAGCCGCTGGTGTTTGTGTTTGGGTATCCTGCTTTTTAGTGGATCCATTTACGCCAAATATCTGCTGGGCTTGGCAGAAGCAACAAAATTTGCACCAACTGGCGGTGTTTTACTGATGCTCGGATGGTTATCTCTTGCCTTCAGTGCCAAAGCACAAGCAAAATAGTGTGCAGTACGAAACCAGTTAATCTCACCTATTGCAATAAAGTCGTGCAAACCAGTTTTTTTTACTCAACACTTAACTAAACATTCAAATGACCATACGAGACAAAGCATATATCGTCGGTGCATACGAACACCCAACACGTAAAGCACCCGACAAATCCGTTGCGCAATTGCATGCGGAGTCAGCTAAAGGCGCGTTAGAAGACGCAGGCTTGACGCACGATGATATCGACGGCTATTTTTGCGCCGGCGATGCACCGGGTCTGGGCATGCTTAGCATGACAGACTATATGGGTCTGACAAAACTGAAGCACGTCGACTCAACGGAAACAGGCGGATCCTCCTATCTGATTCACGTTGCGCACGCTGCCGAGGCCATCGCCATGGGTAAGTGCAAAATTGCTCTGATCACTCTGGCGGGTCGCCCTCGTTCTGCAGGTTCTTCAGGTATGCAGCCACGTAACTGGGGAGCCGATGTGCCTGATGCACCGTTTGAAGCCCCTTTTGGACCCGTGACGGTCAACAGCTACGCAATGGTTGCTGCACGACATATGTATGAATACGGAACGACACCAGAACAGCTCGCCTGGGTGAAAGTTGCTGCCTCACATCATGCACAACATAATCCTCACGCAATGCTCAAGGACGTAGTGACGGTAGAAGATGTGTTGAATTCCCCGATGGTCACAACACCTCTGAAACGACTTGATTGCTGCGTTGTCAGTGATGGTGGTGGTGCCTTGATCGTTGCTCATCCTGATATTGCCAAGTCACTGAAACGTCCTCTGGTCAAAATCCGCGGCACAGGCGAAGCAGTTAAGGGTCAACTCGGCGGCAAAGTCGATCTGACCTACTCTGCGGCGCGTTTTTCTGGTGCGCGTGCTTTTGAAATGGCTGGTGTCACCCCCGCTGATATCAAATATGCATCGATCTATGACAGTTTCACAATTACAGTCATCATGCAGCTCGAAGACCTCGGTTTCTGCAAAAAAGGGGAAGGCGGTAAGTTTGTTTCTGACGGCAATTTGATTTCCGGTGTTGGCAAATTACCGTTCAACACAGATGGCGGTGGCTTGTGTAATAACCACCCGGCCAACCGAGGTGGCATCACCAAGGTTATCGAAGCTGTTAGACAGTTACGTGGTGAAGCCCACCCTGCTGTACAAGTGAAAAATTGCGATATCGCCCTGGCTCATGGCACGGGTGGTTTACTGGGAGCGCGACATGGTAGCGCAACACTAATCATGGAGCGTGGTTAATCATGACAATGATGTATCAACCCAATGTATATCCTGCACCGACTATCGAACAGGGAAGCCAGCCTTTCTGGGAGGCGGCAAAACTAGGAAAGTTTCTGGTTAAATTCTGCAAAGCGTGTCATCAGCCTCACTGGTATCCCCGCACGCTCTGCCCATTTTGTTTTGGTGAAACAGACTGGAAAGAGTCACAAGGAAACGGCACGATTTACTCCTTAAGCGTCATGCAGCGTGGCAATCCAAATCCCTACTGCATCGCCTACGTGACTCTTGACGAGGGCGTGACGATGATGACGCAAATCGTGGACTGCGATCTCGAAACGCTCAAAATTGGCCAGAAAGTCAAACTCGTGTTCAAACCCACCGAAGGTGATGGGCCTCCAGTGCCTATGTTTACACCTGCATAACTGAAGTATGACAAAGCGGTTCTGATATTTTATTTTCAAGAACCGCTTTCTATTTTTTTAAAATTTTCTGCGTTTCTTTAAGACCCCTCTGAGGCTTCATCTAAGATGCGTGTACTAGTAATTGAAGATGAAACAGATATGGCGCGATACCTTTGCGATGGTTTGCGGCACGCTGAGTTTGATGTATTTCACGCAACCGATTCAACGACTGGAATGGATTTAGCGTTGAAGCAAAAATGGGACGTGATGATCATAGATCGCATGTTGCCAGATGAAAGTGATGGATTGTCTATCGTCCGTTCACTTAGAAATAAAGAAAACAAAACTCCTGTTCTCGTGCTAAGCGCACTCGCCAGCCTGGATGAACGCGTAAAAGGATTACGAGAAGGTGGCGATGATTATCTTACTAAACCTTTTGCCTTTCCAGAGCTACTGGCAAGGCTTGAAGCACTGACCAGACGATCTAAAAGCAATGATCAGGAGCAATCAAGAATAATTAAAATTTCCGATCTAACCATTGATCTCATTACTCGTAAAATAGAAAGAAACGGGCAGATAATTAATCTACAACCTCGAGAATTTCGTTTGCTTGAATATCTCGCCCGAAATCAAAACCAAGTTGTAACCAGAACAATGCTGCTCGAATCTGTCTGGGATTTCCATTTTGATCCTGGTACTAACGTCATCGATGTGCAAATAAGTCGCTTACGAACGAAGATTGATAAAGGTTATAACACCCCCCTTCTTCATACCGTTCGAGGTGCGGGTTATAAGTTTGGCATAGATGGATAGAGTCTGGCATTCCGTCGCTTTCAGATTGGCGTTTATATGTGGCGCCTTGGTCATAGCATCAATTTTTCTTTTTTCTAGTGTTTTTTACTTTGCGACGATTGGTGTAATGGCTCGTACGATCGATGCAAAAATCAATTCGATTTCTACTCGTTTAGCTGACGATGCACGTAATTTCGGTTTGAATTCATTAGCAAACCGTATTGAACACACCCTGAGTGATGGAGTTGACTCTGACACTGAAATTTTACTACTCATGGATGCATCAGGTAAAAAATTAGCTGGCAATATTCAAAGCTGGTTAGACCGAAAAGACCCACTTAATCAAGTATTTGATCGCATTGTCAGGCGGGGGGATGGGATATCTCCAAGCCGTATTGTGCTGCACCAACTAGATGATGGCGCATTGCTAATCGTTGGACGCGATATGAATGACCTGAATGAAATACGTTCCTTGATAGCGCGTGCGGTCGTAATCGGGGGCTTATTTGCTTTGTTTCTTGCTGTAATCGGCACATTAATTTTCAGAAGAGAAATTGAAAAGCGTATTTCAGCGATCAGGCATGCAACTGTCGATATTGAAGCTGGCAATTTAAATCGGCGCATCCCTGTCTCAGATACTCCGGATGAGTTTGGACGTTTGAGCGCTGATATCAATCATATGCTAGAACGTATACAACAGCTTATGGAGGGAGTGCGCCATGTATCAAACATCATTGCACACAACATGCGTACACCCCTGGGTTTAATCAGAGGTCATCTTGAAGAAGCCTTGCGTGGCAATCCAAATATTGAAAAGCTAACGGATGCAGGTGTCTTCGCCATTGAAGAAATAGACAATCTAATTGTCGTACTGGAAAAATTACTTCAAATCGCTGAAGCTGAATCCAGTACGCGCAGACAACCATTCGAGCCTGTGTCTATTCGAAACGTTATTAACAATCTGCTCGAACTCTACGACGCGGCTGCGGAGGAATTAAACATTACCATCCTGACTGAAATTATTGGTGAACCTGTGATCATTGGCGATAAAGATTTAATAGCTGGAATTCTTGCAAACATAATAGACAATGCACTTAAATATGCGGGCCAAGGTTCAACGATCAAGATTAATGCTTATAAGTCAGAAAATTTTGTAACACTCGTCATGCAGGATAACGGCCCAGGTATACCGACTGAAGAGCAAACTAAAGTTGTGCAAAAATTTTATCGTTTGAATAAAAATACAAGAGGCAGTGGCCTAGGGCTCTCTATTGTTTCTGCTTTTACACAATTACACGGCGGTAGAATGGAAATTGAGGATGCGCAGCCAGGATTTAAACTGACTTTAAAACTACCCTCTATCTAGTCTTTAACAATTACCGAATATCCGATCGATTGGTACAGTATTCATCAAATTCAAATATTTCTTAGTACCTTCGGATTTTAATGAATATTACCAAACGGTAATCTCTAATTAAAGTATAAATCGTCGCCTACCGGTAAAATCCGCGTGGCTATTTAAGCATGACATACGAACACTTTTTTAGAAAATCTTTACAAGTCTTTTAACCAGGCTCTCGCTTTGGGCGTGGCAGTCTCAACTCTCTATGAGAAATCGAATGCAAGTAGGTAATAAGCAGTTTTTTCTATATGGTGGAATCGCACTCTTGGCAGTAGTGTTTGGAGTTTGGTTATTTAGCGCTGGATCTAATCATAACGACCAAGAAAGACCAGATGTAACGATGTCGGCTGAAGAAAAGGCAAGCATTACCATCAATGACAAACAGGCAAAATTAGTGAAGGTAGAAACTGTAAAAATTAGCAGTTTTGTCAATCAAAGAAGTGCGGTTGGAGTCATAGACTTTAATCAGGAACAAACAGTGCAGGTCTTTACTCCTTATCAAGGACGAATTACTCAAGTGTTTGTCAAGTCTGGAGACGATGTCGCCAAAGGTCAGGCTTTGTTCGCAATTGATAGTCCGGACTTGCTTCAGGCTATTTCAACGCTCATTTCCACTTCAGGTCAAAAATCCCTTACAGAACGAGCACTTGTTCGCGCTAAGAAAATGGCTGAGATTCAAGCCGCTTCAACAAAAGATCTCGACCAAGCCACTGCTGATCAGCAAACGGCTGAGGGAAATTACCGTGCTGCGCGAGATGCACTAAGAATCTTTGGAAAAAACGACTCTGATATGGACAAGATCATATCCAGCCGTAAAGTGAATTCAGAAATGATTATCAGTAGCCCGATACGCGGCAGAGTTATCGCACGCAATGCTCAGCCCGGACTGTTGTTACAACCCGGAGCGACTCCTGCTCCGATTACTGTTGCGGACCCAAGCTCGATGTGGATGATTGCTAATGTGCCAGAGACCGACATGGCATATTTAAAAATCGGTCAAGAACTGAGTGTGTCGATTTCTGCCTTTCCAGAAAAAAAATATAGTGGAAAAATCATTAACATCGGCGCAGCGGTGGACTCGACTACTCGTCGCATTTCAGTCCGAGGTGAAATACCGAATAAAAATGATGATTTACGTGCACAAATGCTGGCAAGTTATGTCATCAATACGGGTGCCCCACAGCAATCACCGGCTATACCAGCTGAAGGTCTGGTTCGTGAGGGTGATGGGACGATGACCGCTTTTGTAACTAAAGATGAAAGGCTTTTTGTCAAACGTAATGTCACAATCGGGTTAACACAAAATAATTTAGTACAAATCCTTGAAGGAATAGAAGCGGGTGAGCGAGTCGCTGGCGATGGAGCTATTTTTCTCAGTAATGCTCTCGCGCTTAAATCGCGCTGAGATCACGCTGAATCAACCAACACTCAAATCCTAAGTCTCATTTATTTAAAGGCATATTGTGCTCAGAAGCTTGATTTCTTTTGCACTAGCGAAACGATCCATCGTGATGGTGAGTTTGCTCGTTTTCGTCGTAGGTGGATTAATTGCGTTTACAAAACTCAATATCGAAGCCTATCCTAATCCTGCCCCAGTTATTCTAGAAATTACTGCACAGGCACCAGGCCTATCTGCCGAAGAAATGGAGCGTTATTACACTCGGCCTCTGGAAATTGGTTTGGCGACGACTCCAGGCGTTGATGTTATTCGCTCCACTTCCTTTTATGGTTTGTCATTTGTCAGAGTGACCTTCAAATACGGAATTGATTATTATTTTGCTTATACGCAGGCAGCGCTGAATTTGCAACAAAAAGTGAATCTGCCAAATAATGTTCAACCTCAGATTCAGGCCTCTAGTCTAGTGGGTGAAATCCTGCGCTACCAGCTTGTTGGGCCAGAGCATTACGGCTTGACCAATCTTCGTACATTGCAAGACTGGGTTGTAACCAAGAGACTTCTATCAATCCCTGGTATTGCACAAGTCGTGACATGGGGTGGTACGACTAAAGAATATCAAGTCCAGGCGGATTTACAAAAGCTTGAGGGATACAACATAACTATTCCCCAATTAATCGCGGCTATTGGCAATGCGAATACCAATGTGGGAGGGCGAACAGTCAACATTGGCCAACAGTCCGTCAATATCAGAGGGCTAGGATTGGTTTCGGATCCAGTTGATATCGGCAATATCGTATTAAGCCAGAGTGCTTCTATTCCGATATTAGTCAAAGACGTTGCAAACGTATCAATTGGCTTTGCTCCTCGACTTGGACATGCAGGTAAAAACGAAGAAAACGATGTGGTCACAGGTATCGCCGTGATGAATCGTACGATGCAGACTAACGAAGTCATTGCACGGGTTGAGGTTGAAATAAACAAAATCAATAATGAAGGTGTCTTGCCTCCAGGTGTCAAGCTTGTGCCCTACTACGATCGAAGCACGTTGATCGGCGTCACAACACACACGGTATTACACAATCTGGTTTTTGGTTGCTTGCTGGTATTTTTTATTCAATGGATATTTCTTGGAGATTTACGAAGTGCGGTGATCGTTAGCGCAAATATTCCAGTCGCACTGTTTTTTAGCATCATGATTCTTGTAATGCTTGGAGAGTCGGCGAATTTACTCTCAGTCGGAGCGGTAGATTTCGGGATTATTGTCGACTCTGCTGTCATTCTTGTTGAAAATATTTTCAGAAATATCCAAAAATCCCATGACGTCCAAAAGTCACTGGTGCAGGATAATAGCGAGTCAAATGAAGAAGAGTATAAGTTTTCAAAGGAGCAATTAGGCTGGAGCGATCGACTGAAAATCATAATGCTTAGTGCGATGCAAGTGGATCGAGCTGTTCTTTTTTCATCTGCAATTACCGTCGCAGCTTTTATTCCTCTTTTCACAATGCAAGGTGTAGAGGGACAAATTTTTAATCCAATGGCTAGAACCTATGCATACGCATTAATTGGTGCATTATTTGCGACGTTCACGCTGACTCCGGTACTCTCCTCCATCCTTTTGCCGAAAATCGTGGAGGAAAAAGAAACTTTCCTTGTTCGCAAAATCCGTAATATGTACCAACCTGTATTGAAATGGGCCTTAGAAAAAAGAAAAACTACGGTTAGTATAGGTATTGGGTTTTTGTTACTTTCTTTTATGTTGTTTCCCAGAATCGGCTCCGAGTTTTTACCTGCCCTTGAGGAAGGTAATCTCTGGATCAGGGCGTCTATGCCTGCCACAATATCCTTAGAAGCGGGTGTTGAGAAAATCAGACGCATGAGAGAAATTCTCAAATCCCACCCTGAAGTGATCAATGTTGTTTCTCAGCATGGTAGACCCGACGACGGCAGTGATGCCGCAGGCTTTTACAATGGTGAGTTTTTCGTAACCCTGAAACCTTTTGAGCAATGGCCAAGAGGCTACGTCAAAGCCATGCTTGTAAAGGATGCCCAGAAGGAATTTGCTGAAGAGTTTCCTGGTATTGAATTTAATTTTTCACAATATATTCAAGATAACGTTGAGGAAGGTCTCTCCGGAGTAAAAGGTGCTAATTCGATAAAAATTATCGGGCCCGATCTCAATGTGCTGGAAACACTTGCTGATCAGGTTCTCCATGAAATGACTTTGGTCAAGGGCGTTGAGGATCTGGGTGTTTTCAGGGTGCTTGGTCAGCCCAACTTAAATATAAAAATAGATCGACAAAAGGCTGCCAGATACGGATTAAACACGGGTGATATTAACGCTATCATCCAGTCAGCTTCAGGCGGCTACACTGCCAGCACAGTTCTCGAAGAAGACAAGCAGTTCGGTTTGACAGTCAGGCTCGCGCCCGAATATCGCTCAGATATCGATGCGATCCGTAATTTAAAAATAAGTTATGTAAATCCTAATGGAACTGTTTCATATATTCCTTTAAGCGAACTAGCCAATATATCTCTGGATACTGGCGCATCTTACATTTTTCATGAGCGTAATCAGCGCTACATTCCAGTTAAGTTCAGTGTCAGAGGGCGAGATCTGGGCAGCACTGTTTCAGAAGCTCAGGCTCGACTTGAAAAAAATATTCAGTTACCCAATGGCTATCGTTTCGAATGGGCGGGTGAGTTTGAGGAGCTGCAACAAGCCAAAGCTAGATTATTTGTAGTGCTTCCAATTGCGATTGGAATTATTTTATTACTGCTTTATACGCTATTCAATTCCATGCGCGACAGTTTGCTGACAATTGCCGCCATTCCGTTTTCGATTGCTGGTGGAATTATTGCGCTCTATATATCTGGCTTGAATATGAGTATTTCGGCAGCAATAGGATTCGTATCCCTGTTTGGCGTTTCAGTCATGAACGGAATACTTGTAGTAAGTTACTTCAATGAGTTAATTGCAAGTGGGAAAGATAACCTTCAAGCAATGTATGAAGCAGCAGACCAAAGAATGCGTCCCATGCTGATGACGGCCTTATCAGCGTGTATTGGTTTGTTGCCAGCGGCACTTTCAAACGGTATCGGTAGTGAAGTACAAAAACCACTTGCTGTTGTCGTAGTAGGCGGAATGTTGATTGGTCCAATCATGTTGCTAATTGTGGCTCCTGCCTTGCAAGTGATTGTCGTACAGTGGTCTGACAAACGTGAGCAACGCAAGAAAAATGCTGCTCAACTCCGTGAGGGATCTAAATAATGACTTACCTCACAAAGTATAAAAAATCGCCATCTTTAATTCGCAGCGTCATAATCATATCCTTGCTCATCTCATGTGCAGGATGTGCTGTTGGTCCTGATTTTAAACGGCCAGATGTCCCTGTAGGGGCTTCAGTGCTACGTGAACCAATTGATATAACTGCTGCGGACTCTAGCTCTGGCGCCCCTCTGGTTCAGCGCTATCAACTAGGTGCTGAAATTAGAGAGCAATGGTGGAGTTTATTCAACTCACCTAAGATCAATGTTCTTGTAGAAAAAGCGTTGAAACAAAATCCTACGATTGAGGCTGCTCAGGCTGCATTGAAACAATCGCAAGCGAATGCGTCTGCACAAAGAGGCTTTTATTTCCCAACCATACAGGCTGGCTACTCTCCGACGCGACAAGGTAATTCGAACACAATAGCACCGACACTTAATTCAGGCGAAACACCTTTTTCACTGAATACGGCACAAGTTAGTGTGGGTTTTTCACTGGATGTTTTTGGCTTGAATCGACGCACAGTGGAGTCTCTTGATGCGCAAGTCGAAAATCAAAAATTCTTACTTGATGCGGCTTATATTTCTTTGTCTACTAACGTTGTCTCTGCCGCGATTCAGCAGGCAGCACTTCAGGCTCAAATCAATGCGGTTCAGGAGATCATCCGTGCGAGTACACACTCGCTTGATTTACTACGCAAGCAGGCAAACTTAGGTTTTTCGTCTGGACTGGATGTAGCCGCGCAAGAAACGCAACTTGCCCAGATGGAACAATTATTACCCCCTCTGCGCAAACAGTTAGAGCAAACTCGCAATCAGCTTGCGGTACTTGCAGGGAAGCTACCGTCAGAGGGGGGCTTTGAAAATTTTGATTTGCAATCGTTTGAACTGCCTATGAGTCTTCCAATCAGTCTGCCCTCTCAGATCGTTGAACAGCGACCTGATGTAAGGGCAGCTGAGGCTCAGCTTCACTCTGCCAGTGCTCTAGTCGGTGTTTCAATCGCAAACAGACTACCTCAAATTTCACTAGCTGCCATGTTAGGTGGTGCTGCAATACCTTTTAGTCAGATGTTTACGAATGATAATCAGTTTTGGGGAATAACAGGAAATATTACCCAAACAGTTTTTGATTTTGGAACACTTAAATTCAAGCAAGTAGCAGCTGAAGCTGCAATGGAACAAGCAGGTGCCCAATATAAAGCCACTGTCCTGAGCGCTTTTCAGAATGTAGCGGATACTCTTTATGCACTCAATGCTGATGCTCAAGCATTAAATGCAGCCCAAAAAGCAGAAAGCGCAGCGTTTAAGACTTTCGATCTAACGCGGCAACAACTCAGCATTGGCGCAGTGAATGTGCTTGCTCTACTCATCGCTGAGCAGGCTTATCATCAGGCAAAAATAGCGAGTATTCAAGCTCAAGCTAACAGGTTACTTGATACTGCAGCACTCTTTCAGGCTCTGGGAGGCGGCTGGTGGAACAAAACACCGGCCGCTCAGGAATAATAGACAATTAATTAATCAAACCGTTGATGTAGTCGTCAACAAATGATAGTTGGTCGGACACATCATGGGTTTTACCGTTTGCTTTAAGCGTTTTACCTGTGAATTCAAAGCTTGCTTTTAGACCATCTTTTGTGTCCGTCGCAAGCCCCATCATCAACGCCATCATTTTTTGAGCGTTATCAACGGCTTTTCCTTTCGCTAATAACTGGCCAGAGGCGCGCACCGATTTAGCTGTTGAAAACTCAGTCGCAGCCAGGTTGTCAGATTTTAAGATCTCTAGTTTTACGTCACCCGTGATCGAGCCCGCATTCACTTGTCCGGTAATTTTGGGTAAGGCAATTGTGAAGCCTTGATTGATTAATTTTCGAATTGCGACTTTTGCACGCGATTGTTCATCGGCCGTCAGACTCTGAAAATCATCAGAATCACTCGCTATCGCTGATAACGTATCAACACTCGAGACATCCAGTCCAGTGAGTGTCAGCTCGACTGCAACATCACGAACCTTTTGACCTGCAGCAGTGATTGCCGAGAGTTTATGATTGATTTGCAAATCAATGCGCTCTTGACGCTCAGCGACTACAGTTTGTAAGGCAAAGCCTTCAGCGGTGCCTTCTTTAGTGCTGAATTTATCTATTGCAAAATCAAAGCTGCCGATACCCCGACTACGGTTTGTAAAGTCCCCTTTTGCACGCATGCCTTCGATATCAAGGGGTTTACCGTCCATGACCATTGCGATGCGCGCGGTATTCCAATCAAACGCCAAGGTTTGTCCAGACCAGGAAAACTGACCGCTCGAGGGGGAGATTTGCAGACGATCACCACCATCGCGCATCACCAGTTCAGGCATTTTCAAAGAAGTAAGCGCGCGTCCGCCGTACCCTAAGTGTCCATTACCTTGCAGAGCTAACTCCGAGCCAAAAATACGGTTGATCTCAACACCATACTCACCTGAAGGTTTCATATTCCAGTTAAAGCGCATCGAGGACTCGGGCAACAACAAATTTGAGATGCGGTACTCGACGAGGACTGAAAATTTTTGTACGCCTGTCGCAACATCCGCTGCAAGGTCATTAAATCTGATTTCAAATTGACCTTGCGAATGAAACAAGCTTTGTTGATGTTTCAAATTTACAAGTCTTAATTTCTTTTGCTTGGTGGTTTGTTCAACTAGCGTTGAAATCCACTTCTCGGTGGTCCTACCCACATAAATACTCGCACCTAGCCAAGCCGCAGCAAGAAGTAACGCCAGTGCAACAATCGAAATACCAATTTTCTTAATAGACATTTATTGTTTCCCAAATTCAAGTGATAGTTCGGCCGCACGTACATCAGCAGCGCGCATAGCTTTTTTGACAATCTCAGTAAATTGCTGGTTTCTAAATACATCAAGGGCAGCTGCCGTCGTACCGCCTTTTGAAGTTACTTTTTCACGTAACACTGCAGGGGAATCTACTGAATTCTGTGCAAGTTTAGTTGATCCAGCAAGCGTTGCGAGGGCGAGCTTTTTCGCCTGCTCCTCAGACAGGCCTAAATCCACGGCGCCCTGAATTAAGGATTCAAGAAAAAGAAAAACATAGGCAGGTCCAGAACCTGATAGCGCAGTAACCGCGTCGATAGACTGGTCAGAGTCTACCCAGACAGCTTCACCGACAGCACTAAGCAAGTTACTCGCGATCTGGCGTTGCTCAGGCGTAAGTGTTGAAGGCGCTGTCATGCCAGTGACTCCTGCTGCTACCAAGGCGGGCGTATTGGGCATGCAGCGCACGACATGGCGATAGTCTTCGTTGGGGCTGCCTAACCAGGCAGACAGGGATCCAAGGGTAATTCCAGCTGCGATACTGATGACTAACGTGTCTGAGCCAAGAAACGGTTTTGTCGCTAAGACAACCTCTCGCATTTGCTGTGGCTTGACCGCAAAGACCCACACAGCATGGCGGGTGAGTTGCGGATCAATACCCGCGCTAACACTGACACCGCGTGCAGCCCATTGGGCGCGCAGCGTCTCTGAGAGCTCAACGATGTGAATCTGCCCGGCTGGACAGCCCTGATTCAACCAGCCCGATACCAGAGCATTGGCCATATTGCCGCCACCTACAACGGCGATAGAGGGATACATGTTCATTTATTGTTATCCAGATTCAGTGAAAGACCGTTTCAACAAAAATACCTGCAAAAACCGCACATCCAAACCACGTGTTGTGCAGAAAGGCCTTGAAACAGGCCATCCGCTCGCGTGTTCGGATCCAGTAAAGATGTGTTGCTGCAATGAGACTTGCACATCCAAGACTCAAACCATAAGCGATACCCCAGCCAAACAAGGAGCCAGCTAAAGCCAGTAGCACGATCGTTAAAAAATAAAATACACCAACAAAAAATATATCAAACCGACCAAAGGTAATCGCAGACGTCTTCAAACCCAGACGAAGATCATCATCCCGATCAACCATGGCATATTCCGTATCATAAGCAATCGCCCAACAGATATTTGCCAGCAACAACAACCAGGCCGCCAAAGGAATCATATTCTGAATTGCGGCGAAGCTCATCGGAATACCAAATCCAAAAGCAATGCCCAGATAAGCCTGAGGGATGGCAAAAAAACGTTTGAATAAGGGATAGGTCACTGCGAGAATCGCTGCAACCACGGCAAGTGCGATGGTGAGAGTGTTGAGCGATATGATGAGCAGCAGACTGAGCAAGCCAAGCACCACAGCGACCCAGATAGCTTCTCCAGGGGCAATTAGGCCAGCGGTTAACACTCTGGCCTCTGTACGTTTTACATATTTATCTACATCACGATCGAAATAATCGTTCATGGCACAACCCGCGGAACGCATCAGTACCGTACCAGCGATAAAAATGAGCAATATTTTGAGCGACGGCCATCCGTTGCTAGCAGCAAACACAGCCCAAAGCGTTGGCCACAGAAGCAACAGGATTCCTATAGGCTTATCAAGGCGCACCAGTTTCGCATAGAGGAAAAATCGTGTTTGTATAGGGTCAAACATGCAAGTGTTTTCCGTTTTTATTTAAATCACTGAGCGCTCAAGCATCGTGACGCCCTCAAGTCCACAGGCGTAAACCGCCTCTTTTAGCGCTTCAATAGAAGATGTTCTGGGAAAACTTTTCCTCCAGGCCAGTACCACTCTACGATCCGGGACCGGTTTTTCAAAAGGAATATAACGAAGCAACTCGCTGTTCCTGTCGTGTGCTTTAACCGCGGACATTGGCATCACAGTAATTCCGATACCTGCAGCCACCATATGTCGAATCGTTTCAAGCGATGATCCTTCAAAAGTGCGCTGAATCCCTTCGCTGGCTGCGGCAAATCTTGAGAGCTCTGGACAGACCTCGAGCACCTGATCTCTGAAACAATGGCCAGAGCCAAGGAGCAGCATATTTTGTAATTTGAGATCCTCCGCGGCGATGGACTTACGTTTTGCCCAATGGTGATGAGCAGGAGTCACCACAACAAATTGCTCATCATAGAGGGAATCAGTCACAAGCCCGGTTTCAGGTAGAGGCAAAGCCATAATGGCACAGTCAATTTCACCCTGACGCAACAGTTCAATAAGACGATGGGTAAAGTTTTCCTGCAAAATGAGCGGCATCTGAGGCGTGCGCTCGATTTGTTTGGGTACAAGTTTTGGTAGCAGGTATGGACCAATGGTATGAATCACACCTACTCTGAGCGGGCCTGCGAGAGGGTCATTGCCGCGTCGTGCGATTTCTTTAAGGTTAGCGCTTTCCTCTAAAACTTTCTGCGCTTGCGAGACAACTTGCTGACCGATAGCCGTGACACCGACCTCCGTACCGCCACGTTCAAAAATCGTGACCCCGAGCTCTTCCTCGAGTTTTTTAATTGCAACAGATAGTGTTGGCTGACTGACAAAGCAAGCCTCAGCAGCGCGTCCGAAATGGCGTTCCCGCGCAACTGCAACAATATATTTGAGTTCGGTCAGCGTCATTTGAATTTCCAATATGTTCTAGCAAAAACATCAACAGAAATAGATCAATTAACTACGTAAAAAATCTTCGCGGCCACGCGTCCAGCGCTTAAGGTGTTGCAAAACAACGGATGGATGCTGTTGCCTGAGATCAATCGCAGTCTGCCTTGCTGCACGAACAATTTCACTATCCTGCGCCAAGTCTGCAAACCGCAGCAGTGCGACACCAGACTGTCTGGAACCGAGTAACTCTCCTGGACCACGCAAATCAAGATCACGTTGGGCGATTTCAAAACCGTCTTGTGTTTCATACATCGCCCGCAGTCTTTCTCTTGCAATCATCGACAAGGGGTGCTGAAACAGCAAGACACACACCGAACTTGCGTGTCCGCGCCCTACCCGACCACGCAACTGGTGCAACTGAGCAAGTCCAAAGCGCTCAGCGTGTTCAATCACCATCAGGGAGGCATTTGGGACGTCGACGCCAACCTCGATCACTGTTGTTGCCACCAGGACCTGTATCAATCCCGAGCGGAAATCCTTCATCACAGCAGATTTTTCTGCTGTAGTTAGTTTTCCATGTACCAGCCCAACCTTTAAAGCAGGTAGCGCTTGCGATAAAGCAATATGCGTATCGACGGCGGTTTGCAACTCAAGCGCCTCACTTTCTTCAACCAAGGGGCAAACCCAATAAGTCTGCTGTCCATTTTGTGCGGACTGCTCGATGTGCGAGATGATTTCATCACGCCTGGCGCTTGAGACGAGTTTAGTGAGCACAGGTGTGCGTCCTGGAGGTAGGCCCACGATCGAGGAAACCTCTAAATCAGCGTAAAAGGTCATCGCGAGTGTACGAGGAATCGGTGTTGCACTCATGGTGAGCTGATGAGGCACCCAGTCTTGCGCGCCTGGCTCACCCTTGCGCGAGAGAGAGAGTCTTTGACCTACGCCGAATCTATGTTGTTCATCGACGATGATCAGACCAAGGTTTTCAAATTCAACAGTCTCCTGGATTAAGGCTTGAGTGCCAATGATCAGCCTGGCCTGACCAGAACGAATACCCTCAAGTGCAGTTTTGCGTGCACGTGCTGTAATACTTCCAGAGAGCCAGCAAATACCGACCCCCAGAGGTTCAACCCAGGCCTGCATTTTTTGAAAATGTTGTTGCGCAAGGATCTCTGTTGGCGCCATGATCGCCACCTGAACTCCAGCTTCTATAGCCTGCAGTGCAGCCAGTGCGGCGACAATGGTTTTACCACTACCCACATCGCCTTGGAGCAAGCGGTACATTGGAAAATCTCGGGCAAGATCAGCACTTATTTCTGCAACAACTTTATGCTGCGATTCGGTCAAGGCAAATGGTAATGAACGCAATAAACGCTGGGGCAGACTTTCCTCTGAGGGATTAAACGCCAGTGGCCGACTACGTTTGGAACGTCTGGCATCTCGTGCTGCAGCAAGCGATAGTTGTTGCGCGAGTAATTCGTCAAATTTGACACGTGTCCAGGCTGGATGAGAATGTTCAATCAAGGCCTGACTATCCATATCAGGCGTTGGTGCATGCAACGTTTTTATGGCTGTGGCAAACGGCAACAAACCGAGTTTTTTAACTAAAGATTCGGGCAAGGTGTCATCAAGCGATACTTGTTCAAGTGCCTGAGCAATTGCTTTACGTAAACTTGGCTGACTCAAGCCATCTGTTGTGGGATAAACAGGCGTAAGCGCAGCAGGCAGAGGAGAACTTGGCGCGGTGAGTTTGGGATGGATAATTTCCAAGCCATTAAATCCGCTGCGTACTTCACCTCTTACCCGCCAGCTACGACCTACTCTCATTTGTTGTTGCTGACTAGGATAAAAAGTAAGCCATCGTAAAAATAGCTCACCAGTTTCATCACGAATGGTCGCCGTCAACTGTCGCCTCGGTTTGTACTTTACCTCTGTATCAATGACTTCGGCCTCAACCTGGGCGCTCATCCCTGCTCTTAAGGATTGAATCGACATGATCACAGTCTCATCCTCATAACGTAGAGGCAGATGCAATACAAAATCATAGGGAGTATGCAACCCGAGTCGTTCAAATTTTTGTTGAACGATGGTTCGGGATTCTTTCACCAGGTTAGTTGAAGATGATGAAGCAGGCTGCATAGCCACTTTTTCAAATCACTAAGATCGCTTCGACTTCGAATTGAGCACCTTTGGGAAGGCTGGCAACACCAATGGTTGAGCGCGCAGGAAATGGTTCAGGCAAAAATTCTGCCATCAAACCATTCGCAATCGAAAATTTACTTAAATCCGTCAGAAACAAGGTCAGCTTCACGATATGCTCAAGTGTGCCGCCAGCCGCCTCGATCACTGCTTTCATATTAGATAAAGACTGTTTGACCTGATCCTCAAAGTGATCCGAAACCATTTCACCTGTAGCGGGAACCAGACCGATCTGACCTGAGAGATAAACTGTCTTACCTGAGCCTGCAACAACAGCCTGTGAATAGGGGCCGACTGCGGCAGGCGCAGCATTGGTATGAATAATGGATTTAGACATCTTGAACTCCTCGCAATTAACTATTGAATTTTACCAATCAATAGCTTGTTTCGATAATATTTACTAAAAATACTTACAAAATATAAAACGACCCCACCAAACCGGACCTGAGTCCTGCCTGGTGGGGTCATTTCAAAAACTGATTCAATTAAACAGCGTGAAAAACACCTGTACTAGTTACTGTCCGCAGTGGCCGGATCCATCCCTAATTCACGCAATTTACGCGTGATGGTATTGCGCCCCATACCTAATCTTGTCGCCGCCTCGACCCTGCGTCCCCGACACACATCAAGGGAAGACTGAAGAAGCGCACGCTCAAACTGGTGCGTCAGTGTGGTCCAGACGTCAGGCTCAGAACGAGATAGCCGAATATTTGCATCGAGTGCCAGCAATTGCTGCCAGGTCTGGTTAGAGGAGTGACTCGAACTGGACGCTGCACCTGAGTGCATTGTCAAATCGCTAGAGCGAATTTCTGGTGGTAAATCAGAAACACCAATCGTCTGGCCAGGCGCCATGACGGTTAACCAGTGACAGAAATTCTCAAGCTGTCTGACATTGCCAGGAAAATCAAACTGCGAAAGCGCAGCGACCGCCTGCTCAGACAAGCGCTTGGCTGGAACACCCAGGCCACGCGCGCACACGCCTAGAAAGTGGCGTGCGAGTTCGCCGATATCTTCACGCCGCTCACGCAGAGGTGGAAGTCGCAAGCGAATCACGTTTAAACGATGGAATAAATCCTCGCGAAACTTGCCTTCATGCACACGTTCTTCCAGAGGTTGATGCGTAGCAGCGACAATCCGAACGTCGACACGTACTGGCTGAGCTCCCCCAACGCGATAGAACGTGCCATCGGACAACACGCGAAGCAAACGGGTTTGAAGCTCGAACGGCATATCGCCTATTTCATCAAGGAACAGTGTGCCACCACTCGCCTCTTCGAAGCGCCCCCGTCTTAAGGAGTTGGCACCTGTAAACGCACCGCGCTCATGACCAAATAGCTCTGCCTCTAACAAATCGCGAGGAATTGCTGCGGTGTTAAGTGCGACAAACGGTCCTTTGGCACGAATCCCGTGGCTGTGCAGCGCACGCGCAACCAGCTCCTTGCCTGTACCTGACTCACCCGTAATCAGTACCGTGACATTGGATTGCGCCAGACGCCCAATTGCTCGAAAAACTTCCTGCATGGCTACTGAAGCGGATTGTGTCAACATCCCCTTATCAGTCGAGTCAGAGGTTTTTTGCACAGCATCCTGAGCAGTCTCATCTGAATCGGGTTCTTGTATGGCACGACTGATCAGTGCTACAGCTTCGTTGACGTCGAAAGGCTTGGCGAGATAATCAAAGGCTCCGCCTTGAAAGGCTGAGACAGTGCTGTCCAAATCACTAAAAGCCGTCATGATAATGACAGGTAAAGCTGGATACTTTTCTTTAACGTCTTTGAGTAAAACCAGACCGTTGGTCCCTGGCATGCGAATGTCAGAGATCAAGGCTCCAGGCATATCGGTTTTAAGGGCTTCAGATACATCGACTGCGCCGGCAAAACTGCGTGTGGGTATACCTGCACGGCTCAGCGCTTTTTCCAGCACCCAGCGAATAGCCTGATCATCATCTACGATCCATACGGGTTTCATAGCGGCTCCAATGGCAACAACAGACGGAACTCTGTGTGTCCGGGTTGTGAATCAAATTCGATAACGCCACCGTGCTGTTGAATAAAGTCCTGGGCAAGACTCAAGCCCAGTCCTGTGCCGCCTTCACGGCCAGTCACGAGTGGATGAAAAATACGATCTTGCAGCGAAATAGGTACGCCCGGTCCGTTATCGATCACCGTGACGACGACTGCCATGCGATGCTGTTTGTGCCGCAACAGGACTTGTCTGGCGACGCGGGTTTTGAGCGTTATATGGGGTGAACGGGTTGGATTGGTTCCCGTCATGATTTGGGCAGCATTACGCACAATATTGAGTAATGCTTGCATTAATCGAGCTGGATCAGCTCGGAACTCAGGCATGGAGGCATCGTAATCTCTCAGGATTGCGACCTCGCGAAACTCTGCGCGCACCAAAGAACAGACACGCTCACAAACTTCGTGGATATTGACTGATTGCCATTGCACAGGCATGCGCTGGGGAGCGGCGAGTCGATCCACCAGTGCTTGAAGTCGATCAGCTTCTGAGATGATGACACGGGTGTATTCCTGCAAGGCTGGATCAGGGAGCTCTGATTCCAGGAGCTGTGCAGCACCACGCAAACCACCTAACGGATTTTTGACTTCGTGCGCAAGATTGCGCAATAACTCGTGCTGCGTTTCGATCTCGTCAACGAGCCTGATGCTTCGGTCAACCAGTAGGCGTTGCTCGATATCTTTTACTTCAATAAGTGCTGACCAAGGCTGTTTATTCAGTGCAATCGAGGTTAAAGAAACTTCGACAGCCTCAGCACCACGTCTGGTCATTGCAAACTGGCGGCAGTCATCGACCTCGCCAGAACAAGCTTGACGGATAGAATGTTCTACTGCTGAATCGCGGTCGAACAAAAAGGCGGCCGGCTGACCAATAAGGTGTCGCCGGGACCGCCCAAACATCGATTCTGCTGCTGCGTTGGCTTCGACGACTTCGCCGGACTGGTTCAACAGAAGAACCGTTGTGGCAAGTAAGTCGAAGGTATCTACGCAGGTCATGGGAGTCGGGTCGGGTAGACCCGACCCCAGGTTATCAGCAGATTAGAGGCTGTAGTACATGTCGAATTCGACGGGATGTGTCGTCATACGCAGGCGGTTGACTTCCTGCATTTTCAGATCAACATAAGCATCGAGCATTTCATTGCTGAACACACCGCCACGCGTCAGGAATTCGCGATCCTTGTTCAACTCTTCGAGCGCTTGCTCGAGTGAGCTACAAACGGTTGGGATCTTTGCGTCTTCTTCTGGTGGCAAGTCATACAGATTCTTGTCAGCTGGATCACCAGGATGAATCTTGTTCTGCACACCATCCAGACCAGCCATCATCAAGGCTGAGAAAGCCAGGTATGGGTTAGCCAGTGGATCTGGGAAACGTGTTTCGATACGACGGCCCTTAGGATTCGCAACGAAAGGAATACGAATCGAAGCTGAACGGTTACGCGCTGAGTAAGCGAGTTTGACAGGCGCTTCGTAGTGTGGAACCAAACGCTTGTAAGAGTTGGTGCCTGGGTTGGTGATAGCATTGAGCGCGCGAGCGTGCTTGATGATGCCGCCAATGTAATACAAAGCAAACTCAGACAAACCTGCGTATTCATTGCCTGCAAACAGGTTCTGGCCGTCTTTCCAGATTGACTGGTGAACGTGCATACCAGAACCGTTGTCACCCACGACGGGCTTTGGCATAAAGGTTGCAGTCTTACCGTAAGCATGGGCAACGTTATGGATCGTGTATTTCAGGATTTGATTCCAGTCTGCACGCTTGACCAGTGTATTGAACTTGGTGCCGATCTCCAACTGACCTGCGCCAGCAACTTCGTGGTGATGGACTTCAACTGGGATGCCTGCTTCTTCAAGCAAAATACACATTTCCGAGCGCATATCCTGCATTGAATCAACAGGAGGAACCGGGAAATAGCCACCCTTGACGCGAGGACGATGGGCCAGGTTGCCACCTTCCATTTCAACGCCGGTTGACCATGAACCTTCTTCTGATTTGATCTTGACGTGGCAGCCGGACATATCGTCGCCCCAGGTCACACCGTCAAATACGAAAAACTCTGGCTCGGGACCAAAGAATGCCGTGTCGCCCAAACCGCTTGACTTGAGGTAGGCTTCAGCACGTTTTGCCAGCGAACGTGGATCACGATCGTAACCCTTCATGTCTGAAGGCTCGACCACATCACATGTCAGGATCAGGGTTGACTCTTCACGGAAAGGATCCATGTGAGCGGTACTCATTTCAGGGATCAGAATCATGTCTGATTCTTGAATGCCTTTCCAACCGGCGATCGACGAACCGTCAAATGCCTGGCCTTCTTTTAATTTGTCTTCATTGATCTGGCTGACAGGCACAGAAACGTGCTGCTCTTTACCCATCGTGTCCGTAAAACGGAAGTCGACGAATTTGACTTCGTTCTCTGCAATCTTTTTAAGAACATCTTGAGGGGTGCTCATATTGACTCCGGTAATGTAATTGAGTGAATAATGGTTAAAAATCTATGTTGCAGCCAGCTGCCGAAACCTATGCAGACTGTAAAGCAACATTCGTGCCAGACATTTCACCTAAGTGGAATGCCCATAAACGGGAAAAATAATGCACCGTTACGATGCATTTTCATCTAATTTTGCACCAGGTCAGTGATTTTATAGGAAAAGCGTTTGTAACTCATTCAGAAAACGCCAACCTTGCGCCGTAGCTTGAAACCTGAGCGGATCTTCGGTGAGAAGTCCTTTTTGAGTAGCAAGTTGCAGCGCTTTTGAGATCGTGACGAGGGGTTGCCCGCTTCGCTCAGTGTACAGCGTACTTGGAACTCCGTTTTTCAATCTCAGCACATTGAGCATGAATTCAAAAGGTAAATCCTCGGGTGTTAGTTGCCTGTTTTCAGAAATGTGCGAGCCATCGCGGTTTAAGGCGGCATTCATCCATAACTCAGGATTTCTGGTGCGCGCTTCTCTCACAATCCGATCATGTGAAGAAATTTTTCCATGAGCGCCAGGCCCAATCCCCAGGTAATCCCCAAACTCCCAGTAATTAGTATTGTGTCGCGAGACAGCACCAGGCTTGGCAAAAGCAGAAATTTCATAACGATGCAGACCTGCGCTGCTCGCGAGCGACTCAATACTGTCCTCCATCTCTGCTGCCAGATCGTCATCGGGCAGCGTGGGTGGGTACTTAGCAAAAACCGTATTAGGCTCAAGTGTCAGGTGATACATGGACAAATGCTCTGTGCCGAACGACAAGGCTGTCTGTGTGTCACGAAGCGATTGCTCAAGCGTCTGGCCGGGAAGCGCAAACATCAGATCGAGATTAACCCGTTTAACTGCCCGCTGAGCCATACTAATAGCCGCCCTCGCCTGATCCGCATCATGTATGCGGCCAAGTGCGCGCAAGGCCGCGTCATCAAAAGACTGGACACCCAAGGAGATCCGGTTAATACCGCTGTCGGCATAAGCCATAAACCGCGAGGCCTCAGCTGTTCCGGGGTTTGCCTCCAGAGTAATTTCAGCATCTGGCCACAAAGACAGATGAGACCTAAGCATTGCCAGCATGCGATCGACACCACGATCCGATAAAAGACTTGGCGTGCCGCCACCAATGAACACTGTGAAAACCTGTCTTCCCCAGATACTGGGCAAGGCTTGCTCCAGATCAGCCTGCAAGGCATCAAGGTAGCGGTCTTCCGGCAGTACGGCGGGCGTTTGATGCGAGTTGAAATCACAATAAGGGCATTTTTTTACGCACCACGGCACGTGGACGTACAAAGAAAGTGGCGGCAAAGCAGTGAGCGTTGCCTGCGACTTTGTTTGAACCCGCTGAGCGTTGACAGAGGACTGCGCAACGTGTGTTTGCGGTTGGAGAGGACGAAAACTGTCAGCAATGATTGGGATAAATTTTGTCATATAGAACCAGCTAGGCTCCAGAGCGGGAAACCAGACCACGTGTTTGCAACTGGCGGATCAATAATTGCATCGCCTGCCCTCTATGACTAATTTTATTTTTGACTTCAGGAAGCAATTCGGCGGCGGTACAGCGCTGAGCAGGCAAATAAAAAAACGGATCGTAGCCAAAACCATGCTCGCCTCTTGGCGTCTCGATAAGCTCACCTGGCCAGCTGGCTTCAGCGATGATAGGTTGGGGGTCATCAGGTCTGGTAACCAGAACGAGCACCGCGACATACCAGGCACTGCGGTCGGTTACACCCTTTAGTGCGCTGATTAATTTTTGGTTATTCGCCGCATCAGATCGAGTGCCGTCTGCAGCCTGCGCATAGCGCGCGGAATGTATGCCAGGCTCGCCATTCAGTGCTGTGACACAAATCCCGGAATCATCTGCAATAGCCGGCAAACCCGACAGCAGGCTGGCATGACGGGCTTTGGCTAAAGCGTTTTCAACGAACGTGGCATGCGGCTCTGGCGCATCCGGAATATTGAGTGAACGCTGCGAAATCAACTCAATGCTCAAGGGACTGAACAAGTCATTGAATTCCCATAATTTTCCTGCGTTCCCTGAGGCCAGTACGATTTTCGCTAAATGCTTCATATGAGGTAACGGACCAAAAGTGTTTTAAGAAGACGCTATGAGCTACTGAGTCATTTTGGGATGCTGACTCATTAAGACGAAAGTTCAGCATCAGCAATGAGCGTGCTGACGAGCTCACGGGCGAAACCTGGTAGTTGTTCGAGTTGCCGCACACAAATGTGCAGTTTTCTTTCTGCCCACTCATCTGACAAGCGCACAAGCTTGATGTTGAGTCGCTGCGCATAGCGCTGCGCGGCACGCTCTGGAACCACACCGATACCGACACCAGCCTCGATCATCCGGCAGACAGCCTCAAAACTGCCGACCTCGACCCGAAAGCGAAAAGGATGTCCAAGATTATCAGCGGCCTGTATTAAGAATGCATGGATTGCACTCCACTCAGATAGGCCAACGTATTCGTAACTAAGAGTATTGGCGAACGCAACTTCTTTTAAATCCGACAAGGGGTGTTCGCAGGGTGTAACAAGAACCAAGCGATCTTCGCGGTAAGGTAAATACTCCAGCTCAGAGGCTGCAGGACGACCTGCAACAATACCAATATCGGCTGAGCCATCGGAGACGGCCTTGACGACGAGATAACTCAGGCGCTCACGCAATTCAACCGTCACATCCGGATGCGAAGCGAGGTAACGACTCAATACTGCCGGCATGAACTCTGTCATTGCAGTGGTATTGGCCACCATCCGGACTTGACCTTTGATACCACGCGCATACTCATGAATGTCACCGCGCAAATGATCGATCTGACGCAACACGAGACGAGCATGACGCAAGAAGGCCTCACCTGAGGGGGTTAAGGTCACGCCCTGACTGTTTCGGTGAAAAAGTCGTGTGCCAAAGTGGTCTTCGAGGTTTTTGACCCGATTACTCGCGGCAGGAAGGGATAAATGAGATTTTTCAGCTCCGCGCGTCAGGCTGCTGGCATCACCAATATTCACAATCAGTTGTAAATCGGTCAGGTCGAAGTGGTTTGCCATAGTGTGCAGGTGATCTTAATCATTAGAAAAGCAGGGGTTAATTAAACGTCAATAGTCATTTTAGGTGCTCTGGGGCACATTAACGTCTGTCCCTCACCCGCCATCATAAGACAATCATGAATTCGCATTCAGACCAGTACCATGACATCCGTGACGCCATACGTGACCTGTGCAAACAATTCCCTGACGAGTATTTCCGTAAAGTCGACGAAGTACGCGGTTATCCCGAAGAGTTTGTAAATGCTTTGACACAAGCAGGCTGGATGGCCGCTCTAATCCCACAGGAGTACGGTGGCTCAGGGCTGGGCTTGACCGAGGCCTCGGTCATCATGGAAGAAATCAATCGCTGCGGTGGCAACTCAGGTGCCTGCCATGGCCAGATGTACAACATGGGCACTTTACTGCGCCACGGTTCAGAAACTCAAAAAAACCTTTACCTGCCCAAAATCGCGGCCGGTGAATTACGTCTGCAATCTATGGGGGTAACTGAGCCGACAACGGGAACAGACACGACCAAGATCAAAACGACCGCGGTTAAAAAAGGCGACAAATATGTGATTAATGGTCAAAAGGTCTGGATTTCTCGGATTCAGCACTCCGACCTGATGATTCTGCTCGCCCGCACAACACCTCTGGATCAAGTGACTAAAAAATCAGAAGGTATGTCGATTTTTATCGTTGACCTGAAAGAGGCGATCGGTCATGGCATGACAGTTCGGCCAATCCTTAACATGGTGAATCATGAAACCAACGAGTTGTTTTTTGATAACCTGGAAATTCCCGCCGAGAATCTGATCGGCGAAGAAGGAAAAGGTTTCAAATACATTCTGGATGGTCTGAATGCTGAGCGAGCCTTGATTGCTGCAGAGTGTATTGGCGATGGCTACTGGTTTGTCGATCGTGTTTCAGCCTATGTCAAAGACCGGATCGTTTTTGGTCGTCCAATCGGTCAGAACCAGGGCGTGCAGTTTCCTATTGCACGCGCCTACATCAACGTCGAGGCCGCCAGTTTGATGCGTTATGAGGCCTGCCGTTTGTTTGACGCTAAACAGCCTTGCGGCACGCAAGCCAATATGGCTAAATTGCTGGCTGCTGACGCATCCTGGGAGGCTGCCAACGCATGCTTGCAATTCCACGGTGGCTTTGGTTTCGCCTGTGAATATGATGTGGAGCGCAAGTTCCGTGAAACGCGCCTCTATCAAGTCGCACCAATATCAACCAACCTGATTCTGTCTTACGTTGCCGAGCACGTACTCGGCTTGCCACGTTCTTTCTAAAGGTAACCGACATGACTGCAGTCCTCAATACGCGTGCCCCTACAGTACTGCATCCCAGTGCTGACTTGGCAAAATTTGCTTCAGAGTTGAAATACGCAGATATTCCCGAATTCGTATTAAGCCGTTGCGAAGATCTGCTTCTTGACACGATGGCGTCCATACTGGCGGGCTCGACCGCTCGTGCAGTCAAATCTGTTGCGAAATACGCCGAACTCATGGGACCCGCGACAGGGCAATCTGAGGACTACGTGAATCGTCGTCTGACCTCGCCCCTGTTTGCTGCAATGGTCAATGCAGCCTCTGCGCATGTCGTCGAGCAAGATGATGTTCATAACGGCTCTGTATTTCATCCTGCGGCCGTGATTTTCCCGCCCGCCATTGCAGTGGCTCAGGCCATCGGCGCCTCAGGTGAAGAGCTCATCACAGCCTCTGTCGCTGGCTATGAAGCGGGGATCCGGATTGGTGAGTTTTTAGGTCGTTCGCATTACAAAATTTTTCACACCACGGGTACTGCAGGCACCGTTGCCGCAGCAGTTGCTGTGGGGCGACTGCTCAAACTCAACCCCGAACAAATGCTGAATGCGATCGGCTCCGGCGGTACTCAAGCGGCTGGACTGTGGGAGTTTTTACGTGATGCGGCAGACTCCAAGCAATTGCATACTGCGCACGCAGCGGCCTCAGGACTGACCGCTGCTTACCTCGCGCAAGATGGCTTTACCGGTGCCCGCCGGATTCTCGAAGGTCTGCAAGGCATGGCGGCCGGAATGTCGACAGATTCTGATCCAGCCAAACTGGTTGATCGCCTGGGCTCGCGCTGGGCACTGGCTGAGACGTCTTTTAAATACCATGCGTCTTGCCGTCATACGCACCCTGCCGCAGATGCCCTGCAGCATGTAATGCGGCAAAACAACCTCAAAGCCTCAGATATTGCCTCAGTCGTCACCCACGTTCATCAAGGAGCCATTGATGTCTTGGGGCCCGTTGTGGACCCTCAGACAGTCCATCAATCGAAGTTCTCGATGGGTACCGTACTGGCGCTGATCGCAATTCGTAATTCGGCAGATCTGGCCGGGTTTGATGCGGCACTGAAAAATGCCGAGGTCGCTGCTTTCCGCGATCGCGTCACCATGGCCCTGGATGAGGAGGTCGATACAGCCTACCCGCAGCGCTGGATAGGCAAAGTGACAGTCACGACAGCTGACGGTCGGCAGATATCTGGACGTGTTGACGAACCAAAGGGCGATCCAGGCAATACGCTCTCGCGTGCAGAAATCGAAGACAAAGCACTTCGTCTTGGTACCTATCTGGGAGCGGCCACACCTGAGCAGGTGAAAGCTTTGATTAACAATGTCTGGAATATCAGAAAACAGTCTCACTTGGGAGAGCTTTTGGTGGCTCCTTGAGCTTTTATTGGCATCTAGATTCTTATAAATAAAAATACCCGGATATATAAATCAAGGAGGCAATATGCGTTTAAAGGGAAAAGTAGCGATTGTGACGGGTGCGGCCAGCGGTTTCGGTGCCGAAACAGCTAGACTCTATGCTAAAGAAGGTGCAAAAGTCGTTATTGCCGATTTAAATATAGCCGGTGCTGAAAAAGTAGCTGGAGAAATTGGCGAGGCTGCAGTTGCTATCCGCTGCGATGTCAGCAAGAGAGCTGATGTTGATGCTGCCGTCAACCTGGCACTGTCAAAATTTGGTGCAGTGGATATCGTTGTCAATAACGCAGGCTTTACGCATAAAAACCAGCCTTTTTTAAATGTGGATGAAGTAACTTTTGACAGGTGCTTTGACGTCAACGTTAAAGCCATCTATCACATGATTAATGCCGTTGTGCCCGGGATGCGCGCCAAAAAATCAGGATGCATTATCAATGTAGGCTCAACTGCAGGAATCCGCCCGCGACCAGGGCTTTCTTGGTATAACGCCTCCAAGGGTGCTGCCAACCTGCTCTCTAAATCTTTAGCTGTAGAACTTGCTCCCGACAATATTCGCGTCAATGTGATCTGTCCTGTCATGGGTGATACAGGTATGCTGGGTGATTTTATGGGCGTGCCGGATACCCCTGAGAATCGCGCGAAATTCATCGCAACGATTCCAATGGGCAGACTCAGCACGCCACGTGACATTGCCAATGCTGCAGTATTTTTAGCCTCAGAAGAAGCATCTTTCCTTACGGGTGTTGAATTACCCGTCGATGGCGGACGTACCGTCTAGCCCATTCACGTGTCAGGCCAGCCGAGCGGTTTTTTGCATAACTGCAAGTTTTGCAATTCCCGCTTCGGCTAAGGCTAGTAATTCATTGAGCTCGATACGGTCAAACGTATGACCTTCGGCTGTCCCCTGAACTTCTACATAGCGACCAGAGCCGGTCATCACCACATTCATGTCGGCATCGCAGCCGGAGTCCTCTGGGTAATCAAGATCAAGCACCGCTCTTCCCTCAACCATCCCAACAGATACGGCTGCAACGGAGTCCTTGAGTGGCTGGGTAGTGATCAAACCTTGTTTGAGCAGACCGTCAACCGCGTCAGCGACAGCGATCCAGGCGCCTGTGATGCTTGCGCAGCGCGTACCGCCATCAGCCTGAAGCACGTCACAGTCAATCTGTATGGTGCGTTCACCCAAAGCCGTCATATCCATGACAGCTCGCAGACTACGGCCAATCAACCTCTGGATTTCCTGTGTGCGGCCAGACTGTTTGCCCCGTGCGGCCTCTCTGTCGCTACGGGTGTGGGTTGAGCGTGGCAGCATGCCGTATTCTGCAGTCACCCAGCCTTGGCCTTTACCTTTGAGAAATGGTGGTACTTTTTCAAGTACGCTAGCAGTACACAACACTTGCGTCTCCCCCATACAAATGAGTACCGAACCCTCAGCATAACGAGTAAATTGACGCTGGATCTTAACGGCCCGTAAATCATTGAGGGCACGACCCGAAGGACGAGCAACGCTTGGGCTAGTGATTGAATTTGGCACGAATAAATTCTCTACAAATATGATGGTTAAAAAAATGAAACAACTTTCACTTAGTATACGCAGCAAATATACCGTTTCGGTTGCGATAGCGCTGCTCTTGCATGGGTCCAGCTGGGCGCAGGTGACGACTTCGGCAACTGGCAATACAACTATCACAGCACCCTCTGTTGATACTGCAGTCAAGCGTTATGACAATGCTTTCGAAATATTCCATCCATTAATCCGCTCAAAAGGAATGGTCGCAAGTGAGCAACAACTTGCCTCCTTAGCCGGTGCAGAGATGCTGCGCATGGGTGGTAATGCAATTGATGCCGCAGTCGCTGTTGGTTTTACGCTCGCGGTAGTATTGCCAAACGCAGGCAACCTGGGTGGCGGTGGTTTTATGTTGATACATGACGCCAAAACTAAAGCAAACATCGCGCTCGACTTCCGCGAAATAGCCCCCGCCAAGGCATCGCGTGATATGTATCTGGATGCAAATGGCCAGGTCATCGAGGGCAAATCAACCCGCACCCCCTACTCGGTTGGCATCCCAGGCTCAGTCGCGGGGCTCACCCAAGCCTTAGCAGACCACGGCACAATGCCTCTCTCGCAAGTCATGGCCCCCGCCATCAAGCTTGCAACCGAAGGTTTTCAGGTGAGCCCTGTGCTCGCGGAGTTATTCCTCGTTCAACGCCCACATCTTGAGCGCTGGCCAGCCACACGCGCAACTTTCTTTAAACATATTGATGACTCGCAAACCTGTGCGCTCGAGCAATGTCCGCCTGCAGCGATAAGAACCTACCAGGCGGGAGAAAAACTCGTACAAAAAGATCTTGCAAATACATTAGCGATTATTTCCGCTCAGGGTGCCAAAGGTTTTTATACCGGCGCTGTCGCCCAAAAAATTGTGGATGCCTTAAAAGGTGCCGATCAGCCTCTTACCCTCGAAGATCTTGCACAATACAAAACAGAGGTACGCAAACCGGTCGAGGGGCTATACCGTGGCGTACAGATTCTATCCATGCCCCCCCCTAGTTCTGGCGGAATTCATCTAATCCAGATGCTGAATCTACTGGAACGTTACCCCTTGAAACAATATGGCTTTGGCAGTGCTCAAACTCTCCACTTGATGGCTGAGAGCGCGAGACTTGCCTATGCTGACCGAGCCGAACACCTGGGTGATCCGGCATTTGTGAAAGTTCCTCAATCAGGCTTAATTTCAAAAAAATACGCCGAGGAGCTTGCACTCAAGATTAATCCTCAGCGTATGACCCCCAGCTCAGAGGTCCGAGCGGGCAAACCTGCTTCTTACGAAAGCGATCAAACCACGCACTTTTCCGTCATGGATGAGCAAGGAAATGTTGTGAGTTGCACCTACACCCTAAATTTAAATTTTGGCTCGGGTATCGTTGCTGCTGGAACAGGTGTGTTGCTCAACAACGAAATGGATGACTTTTCTGTCAAACCAGGTGTACCTAACGCCTTTGGACTTGTGGGGGGCGATGCTAACGCGGTTGCACCTGGCAAGCGCCCTCTGAGCTCCATGACTCCCGTCATTCTGATGCGCGATGGCAAACCCTGGCTGGCCACAGGCTCGCCTGGAGGTGCCCGCATCATCACGACTGTGTTGCAGAACATTGTCAACCTGATAGATTTCGATATGAACATCGCAGAAGCCGCTTCTGCTCCTCGCATGCATCATCAGTGGACACCAGACTTCATTCGTGTTGAGCGTGGTTTCAGTCCCGATACGATTAAATTGCTTGAAACAATGGGGCATACCGTCAAAGTCATGCCTACAATGGGTCGTATTCAAACAGTTCAACGAAACGGCACACTTTTTATGGGAGCCTCCGATCCGCGTAACCCTGATGGCGCGCCGGTCGGGATAGATCAAGTCAAGTAATCAACGTAATAGAGTCAAATATGACAGCAAGTATGACCGCATTTGGCAATGGCAAAGTTGCAGGAGACTACGGTTCAGTCTCTATTGAAATTAAAACTGTAAATAGTCGTTACCTAGATATTCAGTTTCGAATGCCTGATGAGTTAAGACTCGCAGAGCAACCGATCCGTGATCGTCTTGCTAAAACCCTGTCACGCGGCAAGGTCGAAATTCGAGCGAGTTTCTCTCGTGCGCAAGCCCCGGCAGAGCAACGCTTAAGCGAAACCGCACTCAGCCGTATTAGCGAGCAACTCGGCCTGGTGCGGCGAATCCTCCCTGAGACAGAGTCACCTAGACTTTCAGAGATTCTCAGTTGGTCTGAGCAACAACAAGGCAATGTCGAACCTGAAATATGGGCCCAAGCCTGTATAGCCGCACTAAATCCAGCACTCGATCAACTTGTCGCAGGAAGACTTCGCGAAGGCGAGCGACTCGCTCAAACCATGCTTGAGACTGCAAAAGAAGTGCGTAAGATTGTGGAGCTTGTCGACTCTCACATGCCGACTTTGCTCCAGGCGCAGCGTGACAAACTCGCAGCAAAACTGAAAGAAACGCTTCAGAATGCTTTCCCAGGCGGTTTTAGCCACATCACAGGCACGGAGTTATCAGAGCGTATCGCGGCCGAATCCAGTCTCTTTGCTTTGCGTATTGATGTAGCCGAAGAATTGGCTAGACTTAAATCCCATCTAACCGAACTCGAATTTTTGCTCATTAAAAATCCTGGAGCCAATGACCAAAAAGCATCGGCAAAAAATACCGGGAGTACAGGCAAGCGACTAGACTTTCTTTTTCAGGAAATGAACCGTGAGGCTAATACCCTAGGCTCTAAAGCTGGCAGTTTAGAGATGACGCGTGCGGCGATGGATTTAAAGTTACTCATTGAACAAATGCGTGAACAAGCAATGAATATTGAATAAAACTTGTTGCAACTAGAAATAATTAAAACAACCTGGAGATAAAAATGTGGGAACAAAGTGAACGCTATCCTGATCCGCGCGTTGTATCGCTCGATCCGTCTTTTGATCAGTACCGATTAGCTCTGGCCTCGGTTGAACGCATTGCGACCGGCTTTCGCTGGACTGAGGGTCCAGTGTGGTTCGGTGATGGCCGTTTTTTGTTGTTCAGCGACATTCCCAACAACCGCATCATGAAATGGGAAGAGGAAACCGGTGAGGTCAGCGTTTTTCGCAAGCCATCCAATTTTGCCAATGGGCATACGCGTGACCGCCAAGGCAGGCTTGTATCGTGTGAGCACGGTCGTCGCGTAACCAGGACTGAATATGATGGCAGCATCACTGTGCTCTGTGATGCCTTTGAAGGCAAACCACTTAATGCCCCCAATGATCTGGTCGTTAAGTCAGATGGCTCTATCTGGTTCACCGATCCACCTTTTGGGATTTTAGCTAACTACGAAGGCGTCAAAGCACCTGTGGAGCAACCGCACTCTGTCTACAGGATCGATGGTGTGAGCGGCGCCGTCACGCGACTGATCGACGATTTGAAAGGTCCAAATGGTTTGTGTTTTTCGCCCGACGAAAGCACGCTCTATGTTATCGAGTCGCGTGGCGTGCCCAATCGTCTGATTCATGCATACGATGTTACAGCTGATGGTCAAAGCGTTAAAAATCGTCGCATCTTCCTTGATGCAGGGGCAGGAACCATCGACGGCATGCGCGCTGATATTGACGGTAATCTCTGGTGTGGCTGGGGGATGGGCAGTGCGGAAATGGATGGCGTCAGAATCGTCAACCCTCAGGGCAAAATCATCGGTCGTATTGATTTGCCTGAACGCTGCGCAAATCTGTGTTTTGGCGGACGTATGCGTAATAGACTTTTTATGGCTTCTTCACACTCGGTCTACTCCCTCTACGTCAATACGCAAGGCGCACCGGGAGGTTAAACGCTCCGGTAAAGCAGGCAGGTTCGGTGGCATAAGGTCTTGTCAGTCCCGCACCTGCTCGGCCGCACGCAAAAAATCGTTTAATAACGGCGTGTCGTCAAGCACGCCGTAAGCGCTCTGATGCAGTTCAGGATGCCACTGCACCGCCGCGATGTATTGATCAGTCGTTGAGCGGATGGCTTCGATCACGCCGTCCTCAGGACAGGTTGCCTCGATGGCAAAGCCTGGCGCTAACTGAGCGATTCCCTGATGATGAATGCTGTTAATTTTTGCTGTAGCAGTTTTACCAAGGAGCTTTGCCATTTTAGAGTCCGGCACAATATCCAGACCATGAAAAAGACGATCGTAGAGTTCGCGGTTTTGATGAACACGCGCATCGGCTGCTTGAGTCAACAGGTCCTGATAAAGAGTCCCTCCAAAGGCTACGTTAATCAGTTGCAAGCCGCGACAAATGCCAAATACCGGTTTACCAGCCGCGACAAAGGCACGTAACAACTCAAGTTCATACTGATCGCGTATCGCATCCCCATTCCACTCGGGCTTGACAGCTTCTTGCCCGTAATGACCAGGCCAGATATCGGCACCGCCGTGTAATACCAGGCCATCAAGTTTTTGAGCATAATCGGCACATGTGATCGCACCACGCGCCGTTTCGCCATGTGGCGATGGAATCAGAACAGGAATGGCACCACCAGACATCACCCAATGTGCAGTCGATTGCTCAATAAATTGCAAAGTCTTCGAGGGCGCGGCCCGACGGGATGGATCTGGGTGCATCAGACATACACTGATACCAATAAGGAGCCGATTAAGCATTTTTGATACATCCTTGAGTTGAATCGCAAGAGAAATATTATCCAATTACTTGCTTTCTGACATTTATAAAGCGGAATGCGAACCGATATTAAAGATAATTTAATAATTTTATGATTTCTGTTTGATTTCTGGCGTGATTCTTGCTTTTTTTAAACATATTTTCTATTTCTCTAGATGAGGATGCATAAACCCTCATTATTTATTTTAAGGTTTAGTCACCATGACCGTTGATATCGCAACCCGTAAATTAAAAGACCATGGCAGATTCAAATACAGCTCAATCCTGAACCGTCCCGATTACCAATGGCCAAACAAAACAAAACTCGCCGTATATATTGGCTTTAATGTCGAGCACTTTGAGTTTGGCGATGGGCTCGGCGCAAATCTGGGGCCAGCATGCCCTTCGCCAGACGTATTGAATTACAGTTGGCGGGAATACGGTAATCGAGTGGGTGCTTGGCGCTGTCTGCAACTGTTTGATGAACTTAAACTGCCGGCAAGCGCACTCATCAATACCTCACTCTATGATCACTGTCCGGACTTGATAGAAGCTATCGTGCAACGCGGTGATGAAATTGTTGGTCACGGACATACTAATGCCGAACGGCAAGGTCAGTTTGACGAGCAAACAGAGAAAGACCTCATTGCAGGTTGCGCAAAACGAATTGAACTAGAAAGTGGTATACCCCCTAAGGGCTGGTTATCACCCTGGATTTCCGAAAGCACACTGACACCAGATCTGCTCAAAGAAAATGGCTACGATTACACGCTGAACTGGTGTCATGACGATCAGCCGACACAGATGCAAACTCGCAGCGGACAAAAGCTTTGGTCCATCCCCTACCCTCAGGAACTCAACGACATACCAATGTTGATTGGCCGTCAGATGGATACAGAACCATTTGCCAACATGATCATTGACCAGTTTGATGAAATGCTCAAACAATCTGCGCAACAGCCACTCGTCATGGGTATCGCGTTGCATCCCTATCTGATTGGTCAACCCTACCGCATAAAACATATCAGACGCGCACTGCAACATATTTGTGCTTACCGTGATCGTCAGGAAATATGGTTTACAACACCAGGCGATATTTGCAAGCATATGCAGCTACTTGAGCAACAAGGCATCATTCAGGAAATTTAAATATACTTATTCAGCATGACGCCAAGCGTTGCTTTCTCACTCGTTGCTTTCTCACTCGTTGCTTTCTCACTCCTTTCGGTTAAGACAAAAAAACATCAATGAATGCGCTTAATATTCAAGACAAAGTAGGTGCCTGGGTCCCTCATGGACATTTTTCATTACCAGCCACCTCAGAAGGTTCTCTTTCAGGACTGACCTTTGCAGTGAAAGATCTCTTTCACATTGCCGGAATTCCAACGGGTGCTGGAAATCCGACCTGGCTCGCTACGCATGAGACACCACAGGTAACCAGTCCGCTTGTTGATCAGTTGCGTGCCGCAGGTGCAAGTGTTGCCGGCAAAGTCATTACCGACGAGCTCGCCTACAGTCTGAATGGCGACAACATCCACTACGGCACTCCCGTCAACATCAACGCACCTGGGCGCGTACCAGGTGGATCCTCAAGCGGCTCGGCTGCAGCAGTCGCTGCGAAACTTGTAGACTTCGCTTTGGCGACAGACACAGGAGGTTCAACCCGCGTGCCTGCCAGCTATTGCGGCATCTGGGGACTGAGAACAACCCATGGCTTGGTCTCAGCTGAAAATGTTGTGCCTCTGCACCAGTCGTACGATACGATGAACTGGTTTGCTCACGACCCAGAAACATTTTTAAAAGTCGCGAAAGTATTGTTGCCTGCCTCAGAATTTAAAGCGCATCGCGTACTTAAACCCAGTGCGGTTTGGGCCCTTGCGAGTGAAGACTTTCAAGCCCCACTCAACGATGTGTTGCACAAGGCAGTTCAACTGGTCGGTGCCGCTTTCCAGGAAATTTCCTTTACACAGGCAGAGGAAACGCTTGAACAATGGCGTCTTGCCTATGTAGCCCATGGTGCTTCGGAGGCCTGGGCATTGCATGGGGATTGGATCAACGCAAATAATCCAACATTCTCAGCGCCCATTACTGGACGCTGGGATGCAGCAAAAAAACTGACAGCAGAACAAGCCCATACCGCAAAGCGTAATACTGCACGAATCAAACAACAGATCCGTGACGTCATTGGCTCCGATGCAATCGTAGTCATGCCCTCTGCTGCAGGCCTGGCACCACTGATCAACGCCACAGGCGCCGACGTGGATGCAATGCGCACGCGCACAATGCACATCACCTGCATAGGTGGAATTAGCGGCGTCTGTCAGGTCAGCATCCCATACACAAACGCCGAAGGGCTTCCTGTCGGGGTATCTCTGATGGGACCCGCTGGCAGCGATTTAGCCTTGATCGAGTTGGCAATCCAGATCAGCAAAATGAAATAACTGGTTCACCGTAATAAATTCAGACAATGTATTTTTATTGTTCATACCCACAGCTTAAGCTTTAAAAGCTTGATGTAAAAAAACGGATCGTTTTTAGCGATCCGTTTTTTTCGAGATTACATCCCGCTGACGTGAAGAAAATCAACCACGACCGAGGAAAGGCATATTAGTGGCCATGATAGTCATGAACTGTACATTTGTCTCCAGGGGGAAACTGACAATTTGCGCAACAGCCTGTGCAACGTGATTGACGTCCATTCGCGGCTCAACGCGTGTTGAACCATCAGGCTGCAAAACGCCCTTAGTCATGCGATCGGTCATTTCAGTGGCCGCATTACCAATATCAATTTGGGTACAAGCAATTCCATAGCGTCGTGTATCGAGTGCGATGGATTTAGTCAGACCTGTCACCGCGTGTTTTGTCGAGGTATAGCCAATCGAAAAGGGACGAGGAGCATGGGCGGAGATTGAACCATTATTAATGATCCGGCCTCCCTGGGGAGTCTGATTTTTCATCATGCGAATCGCACCCTGTGCGCAAAGAAACATACCAGTCAGATTGATGTTGACGATATCCTTCCATACATCGACGGGCAAATCCTCGATCGGCACAGGAGGGCCACCACGACCGGCGTTATTGAATAAAACATCCAGACGACCCCAGCGACGCGTGATTTCAGCAAAAAGTGCATTGACTGAAGCTTCATCGCTTACATCGGTGACGATAGGGTGAAGATGATCGCTGAACTCTGCCCCCATGACTTTGGTTTCTTCGAGCTTGTCAGCACGACGACCTGCTAGCGCGACATGATAGCCGGCACGTACAAGTGCTAAAGATACTGCACGCCCAATACCTGAACCGGCACCAGTGACTACCGCTAGTTTCAACTCTGACATGTTTGTTCCTCTTCGATTTGTCTCATGCATTCTTAAAAATTAAACCTGTCGTCCGACACCTAACTCGATAGGTGCATCAGGCTGCGCACTCCACTCGCTCCAGGAGCCCCCGTATAACGCGCCACCAGGCAAATCAGCAATTTGCATGGATAATAGCAAGTGGCAGGCAGCAATACCAGAGCCGCAGCTCGCCACGAGCTGCTCAGGGGAATGAGAGCCAAGTATGGCGGAAAACTCAGACTTTAAGGTCGCCGCATCTTTAAATGTGCCATCCTGATTCAGGTTAGTAGGCGTTGGACGACTCACAGAGCCAGGGATATGTCCAGCCTTGGGATCAAGCGTTTCGTTTAGACCTTGAAAACGATCAAACGGTCTAGCGTCAACAATCAAACGTTCCTGATCAGAAAGCCCAGCTCGCACATCAAGCATCGTTACAGCTTTTGTCAGACTTGGCTTGAGTTTGAAGTTGCCTGGAGTTTTGGCTGCAGGAACATCAGTCGTCAAAGCAAAACCAGCCTTGACCCAAGCATTTAATCCACCATCCAGAACCACCACCTTGGCGTGACCGGCCCAGCGAGCCATCCACCAAAGTCTGGCGGCGTATTGCCCACCAGTGCTGTCATAGCCAACTATGAGTGTGTTGTCGTTGACACCCAGGTCTGCCAGAGTTTGAGCAAACGTCTGGACTGCAGGCAAAGGATGGCGCCCGTTCGTACCCGATTTTGCAGCACTTAATTGACGATCGACACTTACAAAGACCGCCCCAGGCAAATGCGCCTCGGCATACACACGTGCTCCTAGTCCTGAATCAACCAGATCATGGCGACAGTCACAAACCAAAACGTTCGAGCCATCCCTCTTGAGAAGTTGCTCAAGGTAAATGGCTGAAATCAGAGGCGTTGTTTGCATGGTCAATCCTATTGATGAAGTGGGTCGGAAAATATCAAAACACCTAGCCAAATGCTATGCTTCACAGTCTACAATATTCGATCGCTGTAACGTATGCAGTTACCTGAAGAATTATCTTTGCCTCAGGCCAGGGGCAGTGTTTTTATGATCTCTGCCCCGAGCGGGGCGGGAAAGTCGAGCCTGGTCAATGCGCTGCTTGCTAAAGACTCAACTATTGCATTGTCTGTTTCGTGCACGACGCGCTCGCCCAGACCCGGTGAGGTAGACGGGCGTGACTACCGTTTCGTCAGCTTGAGCGAGTTTGAGACCCTTAAAACAAACAACCAATTGCTTGAATGGGCGCAAGTACATGGCAATTATTATGGTACGCCGCGCGACCGTATCGATGAGGCCGTAGACCTCGGACAAAATGTCATTCTAGAAATCGACTGGCAAGGTGCGAGACAGGTCAGATCGCTGTTTCCAGAAACCATCAGCATTTTCATTCTGCCTCCTTCTATTGAAGCGCTCCGCGAAAGACTTCTGCAACGCGGACAAGATGCGCAAGAGGTCATCACCAAGCGGGTGCTCGCTGCAAGTGCAGAGATTTCGCACGCGCCAGAATACGAATATGTTATTATTAATCAAGAGTTTAGCGTTGCTTTACAAGAACTCGAGCAAATTGTAGGTACTGCCCGGTTTCGTTACCGCAGCCAGACCGCCAGACATCAGGCACTTTTTGCATCTTTTGGCTTAACCGCCTAGTTTTTTTATACAGGATTACCATGGCCCGCATTACTGTTGACGATTGCCTCGAACACATTCCTAACCGTTTTAAAATGACGCTCGCAGCCACCTATCGCGCGCGTGAATTAGCTCAAGGCCATGCCGCACGTGTTGAAACAAAAGACAAACCTACTGTCACCGCTTTGCGCGAGATCGCCTCGGGTGTGACCGGCATTGAGATGCTGCGCAAAGTACCAACCTGATAAGAGGTAGCCGCTATGTCATTCCCGGGTTTGCGCTATGCATCTTCCGGGTGGCGTGCGGCACTCAAAGTCAGCTCACGTCTCACGGGCAAATCTAATCTGCCAGGTAATACTGCAGCAGTTCCTGGGATAGCTAAACCCGTTGAAACGGAAATAGAACCTCCCATCGCAACGATGGCGCGTTTGCAGTCGGTACTGGAAACCTATCTCAGTACGAAAGAAATCAACCATGTACGTGAAGCCTACCGTTTTTCGGACCAGGCCCACCTGGGTCAGTTTCGTTCAAGCGGCTCCCCTTACATTACTCATCCGATTGCCGTCGCCGAAATATGCGCAGGCTGGAAACTTGACACCGATGCTCTGTGCGCAGCCCTCCTGCACGATGTCATGGAAGATCAGGGCATTACCAAACAAGAGTTGCTCGAAAAGTTCGGCAATGACGTTGCTGACATGGTCGATGGTCTGTCCAAGCTAGATCGACTCGATTTCGCGACCAAGGCACAACAACAGGCAGAAAGTTTTCGCAAGATGCTACTGGCCATGGCGCGAGATATCCGCGTCATACTCATCAAGCTTGCGGATCGTCTGCACAACATGCGCACGCTGGATGCTGTCAACCCTGATAAACGTCGCCGGATCGCACGTGAAACATTAGACATTTATGCTCCGATCGCACATCGACTGGGTTTGAACGCCCTGTACCGTGAGCTGCAGGACTTATGTTTTGCAGCTATTTATCCTAATCGTTACCGGGTACTTGAAAAAGCTATTCTCGCAGCGCGAGGGAATCGACGCGAGGTGTTAACACGAATCGATGAGACTGTCCGGGCCGCCCTGCCAGCCTCTGGCGTTGAGGCAGCTATTTCAGGACGCGAAAAAACGCTGTATGGTATCTACAGCAAAATGGTCAAGCAAAAAAAATCATTTACCAACGTGCTTGATATTTATGGCTTCAGAGTGATTGTCCAGACGCTGCCTGAGTGTTACATGGCGATGGGTATTGTTCATCAACTCTACCGTCCAGTTCCTGGTAAATTCAAAGACTATATTGCTATCCCAAAAATCAACGGTTATCAATCGCTGCACACGACACTGGTCGGGCCTTTTGGTACACCCATAGAATTTCAGTTTCGTACGCATGATATGCACCAGATCGCCGAAGAAGGCGTTGCTGCGCATTGGCTCTATAAATCAGATGAAGCGTCTCTGGACGAAATCCAGACGCGAACCAGTCAATCACTACAGTCACTGCTCGATATTCAAAGCCAGACGGGTGACTCAGGGGAATTTCTAGAACATGTCAAGGTCGATTTGTTCCCTGACGCAGTGTATGTTTTCACCCCAAAAGGAAAAATCGTTTCCTTGCCACGCGGCGCGACGCCAGTTGATTTTGCCTACTCAATCCATACCGATGTCGGCAATCATGCTGTCGCCTGTAAAGTCAATGGTGAGAGTGTCGACCTTCGCAAAGAGCTCTCAAGCGGAGATACGGTATCGATTATTACTTCACCTGACTCCAGACCCAATGCGCAGTGGTTGAATTACGCACGTACTGGTCGCGCTCGCTCCGAGATTCGCCATTACCTGAGAACAGTTCAGTATGATGAATCGGTTGCTTTTGGTAGCAAACTGCTTGATCAAGCCTTGCGCGAATTAAAACAAGAATTACCTGACAAAAACGACCCTGTATGGGAAAAACTTGCACGCTCAAGTGGTGCAAAGTCCCGCGAGGAAATTCTTTCAGATATTGGCTTGGGCAAACGTCTGGCCGCTGTAGTGGCCAGACGTTTTACACCTGACCATCCTCTCATCGCAACGACCGCTGCCGCCGATGAGGCGATGCTAACGCAGAGAACTGCCCCGATCACCATACATGGCAACGAAGGTCAGGCAGTTCAGCTCGCGCCTTGCTGTGGTCCTTTGCCCGGTGATTCAATTATTGCGGGGATCAGAATCGGGCATGGACTGGTTGTTCATACTAACGATTGTCCACAAGCCTTGCGTGCGCGCGCCAAGGAACCGGAGCGTTGGGTTGAGGTAGCCTGGGACATTGAAACTGCAAAACACTTCTCTGCCCGAATCGACATCATGGCCAATAATGAGCGAGGTGTTTTAAGTCGCATCGCAGCAGAGGTTGCGCAAGCCGACTCTAATATTATTCACGTCACCATGACCGATGATGCCATGTCTGCGATTGTGTTGAACCTGACCGTTCAAGTTGATAGTCGCAAACATCTTGCTCAGGTTTTCCGCTCGATCAGACGCGTATCGCAAATCCAGAAAATTGTCCGGGTCAAAGGCTGAGCATTTATTTTTTGACTGTGATTTTTAAAGCTTTACCTGCGGTCAAATTAAAGTCAGCGACACATTGAGCAGAGCACCTGTTCGCCCACTTGGTGGTCACTTTTGGAACAGCAATCCTTTTCAAAGTATTCAGATCATTTTGTGTCGGACGCACAAGAATCATTTTTCCACGCGGGGTGAGTTTGCAGGATTTAGTCCCGGTCAAACAGTCGTAACCAATTTGTGTCTGGCTCGTAGAGTAAGACCAAAGTTGCTCTGTCAGAAGATCAATATTGGTGGTTAAAAAAGCCTGTACTGACGTAGACAGTTGATTCCAGGCAGATAAATTCACTGCATGAACTTCCTGATTCCAACCGACAGGCAAAGCATAAATATGCGTTGCTGCGGTATACCACTTACCCATGTAAGCGGTGTTAGCTCCAGCTATAGCGCAAGCAATTGTCTTCTTTTTAAGAGCCGACAAGACATCATTGAAGGCAATCGTTACGCCTCTAGCACCTAAGGCTTCCATGAAGTCGGCTTGTGAACGGCTCACTGTACGTACAGTTTTGCCTTTCAGGTCATTTAGCCCCCGAATCGGGAAATTACAGAATAATACCTGCGGTGCATAGGGTGACACCCCGAGCAATTTAAGTTGCAGATTTGTGGAGAAAGACTGGGATAAAACGGAGCTATAACTTTTAACCAGGAGTTTGGCCTGCGCGGTGTCTGTTGCAAGTCCTGCTAAATCTATGCCCTCATACAGCGGTATATCCGCAGTGCTGTAGGACAGGGGAACCACCCCAAACTCAATGACGCCTTGTTTCATGAGCCGGAATAATTCAGGTCCTTTCAAGCCCATTTCATCAAAGGCTTTAATTTCAGCGGTGATTTTTCCCGAGGATTTTTCCGGTATGACTGTTGTCCAAAAGGGTTGCTCGACATCTTTATACATAGAGCGTGTGCTTAGCCCGCCAAGCACCTTTAATTTGGTCGCTGGTAGATCTTGCGCTGCAACAAGTGTCACGCAACACATGGCAAACAAGGCGGCCAAGACCCTGAGACCTTTCATCAATCGCATTCCGAATTTATCCATATCGGCATTCTACCAACGCGCCACGCATACTCAACAAAAATTGAGGGGTTATGATCAAACTAATCTATAAACTTGGACAAACGCATGCCTCGGGTTGCTCCTAACATTCCACTCGCCTCAATCCAGCCTCCACAAACAAGTCCGCTCGCAGGCATAGTTCTCATACTTGCTTCTGTATTTGCGCTCGCAACGCTCGATGCGAGTGGTAAGTGGGTCATGGCCGCGGGCATCCCTTTACTAGTTTTTTGCTGGTTCAGGTATCTCGTTCATTTGCTGCTGATGATCTGTGTCGCAGCTCCAGCGCGTGGACCTTCAGTCTTTAGAACCCAGCACACAAAACTGCAAATCCTGCGCGCCTTTGCCATGCTGTGTGCAACTCTTTTATTTTTCACCACACTAAAGTATCTGCATCAGGCAGAGGCCACGGCAATTATATTTGTCTCGCCCCTGCTCATGCTGGCTATTGCGCCCTGGTTGCTTAAAGAGCCACCAAAGAGGTCCAGATGGTTTGCTGCAGGCTGCGGTTTACTCGGTGTGCTGATTGTCATACGACCCTCAGCGGGCCTTGATTCTGCAGGAGTAATTGCGGGCCTGCTGACGGCTTGTCTATTTGCTGGGCAGCATTTACTCACCAGAATGGTTGCTTCGGATAACGCCTACACAACAAGTATCTGGAGTAGCGGCATTGGGACCTTAGCACTCACAGTTGCCCTGCCCTGGACTCTGCCCCCAGCCCTACCAATGCTCAGCGAGTTAGATGTCAGTTATTGGTTACTCATGCTTTCGACCGGATTGACAGGTGGCACAGGTCATGTGCTTCAGTCCATGGCTTATCGCAAAGCCCCCGCGTCCACCCTCGCCCCCTTCATTTATATGCAGATGATTGCCGCAGTAACAATGGGCTGGCTGTTTTGGGGGCACTTCCCCGATGGCATAACCTGGATAGGTATTGCAATAATTTGCGCGAGCGGTGTGCTCAATAGTCTGAACGAATGGAAACAGAACAGACGCTAGAGAAGGCGAAATCCTCTGCTATTTCAGAGTAATTCCGTGATTAATTCACCGCCCTGTAATTCGAGCCGCCTGTTGCATTTCGCTGCGAGTTTCAAATCGTGTGTGACCAGAACAAGAGTCGTGGAAAATTTTTGATGCAGGCTAAACATCAGGTCGATAATTCGACCGCCTGTCGCTTCATCAAGACTACCTGTTGGCTCATCAGCGAATAGTAAGGCGGGCCTTTGAACAAAAGCGCGAGCAAGTGAGACGCGTTGCTGTTCACCACCAGAAAGCGTTGCTGGAAAATGGTCCAGACGATGCGCTAAGCCGACTTGCTCAAGCATGGTACGTGCCGGAGTTCGTGCCTCCAAACCAGCGAGCTCCAGAGGAAGCATCACATTTTCAAGAGCGGTCAGGTTTGGTAGTAAATGAAAAGACTGAAAGACAAAGCCGACACTTTTGGCTCGCAATGCTGCTCGTCCATCCTCGTTCATTGCAAATAAATCTTGATCTAACAAGAGCACAGTACCGTCGGTCGGTGTATCAAGACCCGCCATCAAACCAAGCAGAGTAGACTTACCAGATCCAGAGGGTCCGGTAATTGATACGGACTCACCTAACGGAATTGTAAAATTTAGATTATTTAAGATTGTGAGCTCACCCGTTGCGTCAGTAACACGCTGAGACAACCCCCTTACCTGTATTGCATTGATGCCAAGCATGTATAAATTCTCTCCGGATCGCCGACAAATATTTGCCGTACTCAGTGCTGTAGCGCTTTCGTGTGTCTCAATCATAAGCCCTGCACGACAAAACTCAGCAAGCATACGTATTTTAGTCGTTGGAGACAGCTTATCTGCGGAATACGGTTTACAAAGAAAAAAGGGGTGGGTTAGTTTGCTTGAACAAAAATTGAAAACAATCGCCCCGAACGCAGAGGTGAACAATGCGAGTATCAGCGGAGACACAACCAGTGGCGGACGCAGCCGACTTGCCGCCTTGCTTAGTCGGCATCAGCCTCAGATAGTGATTATTGAGCTTGGTGGTAACGACGCCTTGCGGGGACTGGCGCTCTCGATGAGTCAGGCAAATTTGACTGCAATGGTTGAGCAGGCACAAAAAAATCAGGCTAAAGTAATCCTGATTGGTATGCAAATACCACCGAACTATGGGCGAGAGTATGGACAAACCTTCAAGGATATGTTCAAGGAAGTTAGCCTCGCAAAACAAACAGCACTGGTGCCTTTTTTACTGGAAGGTCTGAGCCCTCAGAATGAAATGTTTCAGCCCGATGGGATTCACCCAAATGAAACAGCACAGCCCATCATGATGGAAACTGTGCTGAAAGTCTTACTGCCTGTTTTGAAGGAATTTGATTAAAGTTTTGCGGCGTCTAGATCACCACGAATCAGTTTTGCTGCGGCGGGTAACATTTTGACCTGATAAAGACCTCGCAATACTTTAAGTGCGGCTTGTTCTTCTGCCGCACCCCAGGCTTGGGCAAGCTGGCCCTGCATTTGATTGATCTGAGCCGCCTCAGGCTGCGAGCCAGGCTCAACTTTTGTCAACTCAAGTATGGCATAACCATCAGTACCCTGAATACCAGCCAAAACAGGCAAGGTAGTAGTTTGCATCGACATCACAGACTCTAGCTGCTCAGGAGTCAACGACTCCGGGTTTTGACGTGTCACCACGACTGGAGCATCAAAGTCCTTTGTGTCTGGTTTAGCTGCTTTTTGAAGCGACTCAAGCAATTTGCTACCTGCAGTTTGTGCAAAAGCCAGCGCACGTTCATTGGTGATGATGGTACGGATTTGTTCAGCGACCTTATCAAGTGCTGGGACAGAGGCGGGATGAACCGCAGTCAGGCGCAACGCAACAATGGTATCGGGTGATAATTCGATCGCGCCTGAATTCAATTTATCTTTGAGAAGTTCGGTGGAGTAAGCTGCCTGAATAACTTTTGGATTTCCAAGAATCATCGACTCAGCCTCAGAAGGCGCTGGAGCTCCTAATCGTTGCTCCTCACTGAGCAGTCCGGAACGGGTCAGGCCACGACCTGTCTGGATAGGAAGATTAAGCGAATCCGAGGCAGCTTTGAGACTATCTCTCTGATCATAAATCAAGCTTGTTAGCTTGCTGGCCATAGTGGCGAAACGGTCTGCAGCAATTTTTTTACGAATTTCTGTCGCGATATCTTCACGCACGTCAGCCAAAGGCTTGACCGAGGCAGGCTGGATATCGGTGATATACAACACGTGCAAACCAAACGGACTTTCCACCACACCTGAAACGGCGCCCTTATCGAGTTTGAACACTGCATCCTCTACTTGCGGGACAAGCATGTTTTTACTTATCCAGCCAAGATCACCTCCTGCTGAAGCAGAACCAGTATCCTGGGAATTATCTTTTGCAAGTGCTGCAAATTGCTTAGGGTCAGTTGCTGCGCGTTTAGCCAGATCCTCGATCGTCTGACGAATCTTAGCCTTGGCTGCGTCATCGGCAGTTGCGGGCACTTCAAGCAGAATATGACTGACGCGTCGACGCTCAGGCTGACCATAGCGTGCCTGATTTTGTTTATAAAAACTCTCGATTTCAGCATCCGTCACTTTGATGTCTTTTGCTGCAGCACTTTCATTCAGTACAACATACTCAACATCCAGATTTTCAGGGATTTGCAGGCGTGTCTGATTTTGTTCGTACCAGGCTTTGATATCTGCATCCGAAACCTTGATATCCTTGGTAAAGTCCGCTGCCTTGAAGAGCTTTCTGGAGACAGTTCGCTGCTCGGTAACCAGGGCGAGGATTTTTTCAGCGACTTGCGTTGGTACGCGTGCAGTCAAACCGATGGGCTGAAGTACCTGACCCAGTGCCAAATCCCGACGCAAACCATTTTCGAAAACAGTCGCGCTCATCCCCTGGGAGGCGAGGACCTGGCGATAGCGCTCTGAAGAAAACTGACCGTCAACCTGAACCGCAGGTATCGAAGCAATCGTGCGACGAAGCAACTCGTCAGAAACAGAATAACGGCCTTGACTCGCTGCAATAGCAATAGTGCGCTGATCGATCAGGGAGTTAAGTAGCTGCTCGCGAAGCGCAGGCGTATCAAAGGCCGCAGCATCGAACTGCGCACCAAGCGCGTTACGATATTGTTCGAGCTGCGCACGGCGCGCGCGGGAAAACTCACCAAGAGTAATGCCCTGACCATCGACGGTCGCGAGCTCCGGTTCGCTCGACATAAAGCTGGTGTAGCCCTGCACACCGAAAAAAACGAAGGATGGCATGATCAGCAGTAATAAAACCAACTGCATCAAGCGTTGATGATGACGGATAAAATCAAACATGAATTGTGCGCACACCTGTTTACGAAGCCACCAAAGTTTACCACTCGGTGCGTTATGCTTGCTTGAATTGATTGAAGAAACACAATTCTCACTTGAATTTGCCCTTTTCCAGAGCTAAAAAATGCCAAATTTACCTCACTGGCCTTATCCACGCCTTGTCGCCCATAGGGGTGGTGGCTATGTCGCACCTGAAAACACACTGGGCGCCCTGCGTATGGGTCATGAGCATGGGTACAGAATGGCTGAGTTTGATGTCAAACTCACCAAGGACCAACAGATCATCCTGCTTCATGACACGACACTCGAGCGGACCACAGACGGACACGGAGTTGCCGGCGAATTGTCGCTGGGCGAACTGGCTTTGCTGGATGCGGGTAGCTGGCATTCACCGTCCTTTGCAGGTGAAACTATTCCTACGCTTGCCGGGATTGCTCGCTATGCCCAAGCAAACAACATCGCCTGCAATATTGAGATCAAACCAACACCTGGACTTGAAGCGCTGACCGGACAGCTGGTGGCCCGTCAGGCTCGCAAAGACTGGGGGCAAGCAGCGCTTGCGCCTCTGTTATCGTCTTTTTCAAGGACTTCGCTTGAAGCGGCTATGATCGAGGCACCCGAATTGCCCCGCGGTTTTATTTCCGATTCCCTGCCCGAGAACTGGCAGCAATTACTTGCGGAACTGCGATGCGTGTCGATTCATCTTAAACACAGCTTTGTGACGCGCCAGAATATTGCGGACATTCACAAGGCAGGCTACAGAATCGCAGTCTGGACGGTCAACGAAATCGCGCCCGCCAACGAGCTATTAAGTTGGGGCGTGGATGCAGTGATCACGGATGCGATAGATCGCATTTCACCGGTTTGATTTCGCAGGGCTTCACACCTTGCCACGGAGATATTTTTGTTTAGTTACAGACATGGCTTTCATGCGGGCAACCACGCCGACGTGCTCAAACACACGGTATTGACGCAACTCATCAACTATTACAACCAGAAGGAAGTCGCTTACTGGTTTATAGATCTACACGCTGGTGCTGGCTTATACGATCTTGGAGGCCAATGGGCTCAAAAACGCACGGAATACGCCGACGGTATTGGCAAAATCTGGGATGCGAAAAACTGTCCGGCAGCTGTGCGCGAGTATCTGGACCTTATAAAAGAGTTGAATCCGGACGGACAATTAAAAATATATCCTGGCTCACCCTGGATCGCATTGGACGCCTGTCGGGAGCAAGACAAATTTCGCTTTTTTGAAATGCATCCTACCGAGGCAGAAATACTGTTGCTCAACATGGAGCAACGTGGTGGCAGGACACTGAAACAAGCAACTCTTTTTGCTGCTGATGGCTTTGCCGGACTAAAAGCCCATATTCCTCCTCCCACACGCAGGGCAATTGTCTTGATTGATCCCTCCTATGAAGATAAAAAGGACTACCGGCGTGTCATCGACACGGTACGTGAAGCCCTGCAGCGCTTTCCTACGGGTTGTTACGCAATCTGGTACCCGCAAATCCAGCGGCGTGAGGCTCAGGAACTCCCAAGACAGTTAGAAAAATTAGGGGCTAAAAGCTGGGTGCACGCAAGCCTGACCGTGCATAAAACCGCAGCAGATGGCTTGGGACTGCATGGCAGCGGTATGTTTGTGATCAACCCGCCCTGGACCCTGGCGGCAACCTTGAAAGAAACCTTGCCTTTCCTTGAAAAAAGCCTGAGTCAGGATGATCGGTCTGCCTGGAAACTTGATTACCTGGCAGATTGACTGGGATTAGAATTTTTCGTTTAGCCTTAAATAACGCCACTGGCCCACGGGCAGATCTCCTAGAGCAATCTGCCCAATCCGTACGCGCTTTAAACCAATCACTATTAAACCAACCAATTCGCACATGCGCCGAATCTGGCGTTTTTTACCCTCGCGCAAGATGAACTGCAACTGTTCATCGTTTTGCCATCTGACCTGTGCACGCTTGAGTTTCTTTCCGTCCAATGAAAGACCCTCATTCAGTAGCTCCAACCCGCCCGGCGCCAGTTTTCCCTGAACGCGAACAAGATATTCTTTCTCGACCTCTGAATGTTCCCCGATCAGTTGTCGCGCTACCCGACCATCCTGTGTGAGCACCAGTAAACCCGTTGAATCGATATCCAGACGCCCCGAGACCGCGAGGCCGCGCAACTGGTTTCGGTTAAATTTAATTGGACTACGATCATTCTGCGCCCGGTTTTTTTCCTGAATCAGCGCCACAGCCGGGGTATAGCCATCCTCAGCCTGACCAGACACATACCCCATGGGCTTGTGTACCAGAATGGTCACAAGGGCAGTTTGCTGAGTGGAGACCGCGCGATCAAGCGTAATCGACTGTGAAGGTAAAGCCCTCTCACCTAGCGACGCTACGACTCCGTCCACCTTGACCCAGCCACGCTCAATATAAGTGTCGGCTTCTCTGCGTGAGCATATCCCGCGCTCAGCCAGTAGTTTTGAAATTCGTACTTTTTCCATAACTTGCGATAATACAACTCTTGACATGCCCCCCGCCATCGGAAAAGGGCTTAACGGAACATTTGATGCTGAAAGCTGGTGTGAATTGTCATTGGAGGCTAAAGCCCCCTGCCTCACTTAGTCATACCCAAAAAAAATGGCTGATGCGTACAGGTGCGCTGACCTCAGGCCTGCGCTTACTAGGCTCACTCAAGTTGCGTGTGCTCAGTGAATACTCTTGTGGTCTGTCCCGTGATGAAGCCAGAAGTCTGAAAATCGCCCCTCGAAGTCCGGTCTGGATCCGTGAAGTCGTCATGAGTATCGATGGGACTGACTGTGTGGTCGCACGCAGCCTGGCACCATTAGTAGCCTCTCATGGCGTGTGGCAAGGTATGAGAAAACTCAGGAGCCGACCGCTTGCAGATATACTTTATAAACAGCGCACCATTGCGCGCTCAGCCTTTGAAGTCGCTCGTCTGAAGCGCACAATACCTTTATTTAAAACGGCACAAAAACAGCTGACGACGACAAGCGCTCTGAATAAAAACAAAACACTTTTCGCACGCCGTTCAGTATTTTGGAGCTGCGGCTACCCTTTGCTGGTTGCTGAATGTTTCCTGCCGGCTTTCTGGTTAAAAGCAAGCGCCTATCAGAGCGCTGTATCGCCCGTCTCACCTGTACGTATACGAATCGCCTGAAGAACTTCAGAAACAAAAATTTTGCCATCACCAATCTTGCCTGTACGGGCAGCTTTGACTACAGCTTCAATGACGCCCTCAACCATCTCATCGGCGATAACCATCTCAACGCGGATTTTCGGTAAAAAATCAACTACGTACTCAGCACCACGGTACAACTCTGTGTGACCTTTCTGTCGACCAAAGCCTTTGACTTCGGTCACAGTCAGTCCGTTCACACCAACTTCTGCAAGCGCTTCTCGTACTTCGTCGAGTTTAAAAGGCTTAATAATGGCGGTAACTTGCTTCACGGTAAGTCCTGTAGGAGTTCGAAATAGTGAAAGGGATCAAACTGATTCTCTGAACCCGTTAGACAGAGGATAACGCCAATCACGCCCAAACGCACGATTTGTAATGCGGGGGCCTGGAGGGCTCTGCCGGCGTTTGTACTCGTTGATACGAATTAATCTGACAATTTGCTCAACCGCGGCGCGGGGATAACCGGCAGCAATGACCTGTGCAACGGTTTGGTTATTTTCCATATAACGTTCAATAATGGCATCGATGACCTCGTACTCGGGCAAGTTATCCTGATCAGTCTGATCGGGACGTAACTCAGCCGAGGGTGGGCGGGTAATGATTCGATCGGGAATGACTTCAGCGGTCTGATTACGCCAGCGCGCAAGTCTGTAAACAAGCGTTTTAGCCACATCTTTCAGGACTGCGAAACCACCAGCCATATCACCATATAAAGTACAGTAACCCGTTGAAAGTTCAGATTTGTTGCCCGTAGTCAAAACAATATGACCAAATTTGTTTGACAAAGCCATCAACAGCATGCCTCGCACGCGAGCCTGAATATTCTCCTCGGTTGCATCCAATGCGCGCCCTGCAAACATGGGTTCGAGCGCACTATCGTAGGCCGCTGCCAGACTCGCGATTTCGATTTCCTCGTAATGCACACCAAGCCGTTTAGCCATGTCACGTGCATCAATTTGCGAGATATCAGCGGTATAGCGCGAGGGCATCATGACTGCGTGCACACGATCAGCGCCCAGTGCATCGACCGCAACCGCCATTACAACCGCTGAGTCAATCCCGCCCGACAAACCAAGGATAACGCTCTTAAAGCCATTTTTTGTTACGTAGTCGGTCAGACCCATTTTAAGCGCTTCCCAGACTTGCCATTCCTCAGTATTGTCCTGAACTCGAATAGGATGTGCAACAGAAGAAGCACTCACAGGCTGTTCGGCAACGGGATACTCTCCCGGATGCAAACCGCCTTGAGCATCCACATCGACAAATGCTAAGTCTTTTTTAAAAACACTCAGGCGCACTGCGATTTGGGCGTCCTGTGACATCGCAAAAGAAGCGCCATCAAAAACAAGCTCGTCCTGAGCACCAGTTAAATTTGAGTAAATCAGGGAGCAACCGGTTTGCTCAACACAGCGGGCCGCTACCGCGACTCTCTGGAGCGCTTTGCCAAGATTAAAGGGGGATGCATTCAGGACCAGTAAACAACGTGCACCCAGCTCAGCCGCGGCAAGCGGCGCATGGTCAAACCAGGCATCTTCACAGATATTGATGCCGAATGTAACGCCCTTGACTGTGAACGCCAATGGCTCAAAACCAGCCGAAAAATAACGTTTTTCATCAAACACGGAATAATTCGGTAACTCACGCTTGTAATATGTACCCAGCACTTTACCGTTGCATAAAACGCTCGCAGCATTCATCAGTCCCGAATCAAGCGCCCGGACATGTCCAACCACAACATGCAGATCCTCAAACGTGGCAAGATCCGCGCACAGCTGGCGCAATACACGTTCATTTTCATCAATAAAGGCGGGTCTGAGCAACAAGTCCTCTGGTGGATATCCCGTCAACACCAATTCTGGCGTTAAAAGCACTTGCGCCCCAGCAGTGTGCGCTGCGCGCGCAACGGCTAAGATTTTTGCGGCATTTCCTGCCAAATCCCCTACACAAGCGTTAATTTGTGCGATTCCTACTCTAGCCGCTGCCATGTCGTTTCCGGTCAAAACAAATGATTAAGTAGAAAAATTATCGCACGAGAGTCTTGTTCACGTAGCGTTCTATAATTTGTCCATCATGAAAAATACTCAAAAACCTACCCAAAGCCAGTTTGATAAAAAATCCGAAGCCTGGTCGGCGCGTTTTTCCGAGCCCGTTTCGGATCTCGTTAAACGCTATACAGCCTCCGTTGATTTTGATAAACGGCTGGCTATGTTCGATATACAGGGCTCACTCGCCCATGCGGAAATGCTCGCTGCGGTGAAAGTCATCGCTCCCCAGGATCTCGCTGATATCAAACGCGGCATGGCACAAATTACTGAAGAAATTTCTGCTGGACAGTTTGAATGGCTGCTCGACCTGGAGGACGTTCACCTCAACATCGAAAAACGCCTGGTCGAACTAGTAGGTGATGCCGGAAAACGCTTGCATACCGGACGCTCACGCAATGATCAGGTTGCAACGGACATCAGACTCTGGCTGCGCGCTGAAATCGATCAGATTATCGAATTATTAAATATGCTGCGCCATGCACTGGCAACTGTTGCACTCCAGCATGCGGAAACGATATTGCCAGGTTTTACGCATTTGCAAGTCGCACAACCGGTTACGTTCGGGCATCATTTACTTGCTTACGCCGAGATGTTCGGGCGTGACGCTTCGCGACTGGCTGATTGTCGCAAACGGGTCAATATCTTACCCCTGGGTGCTGCGGCACTTGCTGGCACAAGCTTTCCGATTGATCGTCCTATGGTCGCCACCCTGCTTGGCTTTGATGATGTCTGCCGAAACTCGCTCGACGCGGTCTCGGATCGTGATTTCGCAATAGAGTTTTGTGCCGCCTCAGCACTCATCATGACCCACATATCCAGATTCTCTGAAGAGCTCGTCATGTGGATGAGCCCTCGCGTTGGATTCATCGATCTGGCAGACCGATTCTGCACTGGCAGCTCGATTATGCCGCAAAAGAAAAACCCGGACGTACCTGAACTGGCCAGGGGCAAAACCGGCCGCGTCAATGGCAATCTGGTTGGTCTGCTAACTCTCATGAAAGGACAGCCACTAGCCTACAACAAGGATAATCAAGAGGACAAAGAAGGACTCTTTGACACCGCAGATACGGTACGCGATACCTTGATTATTTTTGTTGATATGGTTGGTGGAATTCGAGTCAAAGCAGAGAATATGCGGGCAGCAGCACTACAGGGCTTTGCCACCGCGACCGATCTGGCTGATTATCTGGTCAAACGCGGCATCCCCTTCAGGGACGCACACGAAGCTGTTGCACACGCCGTGCGTGAGTGCGAATTAAAAGGCTGCGACCTGGCGGATCTGAGTGTCGAGGAATTAAAAAAATTCCATCCGTCCATAGAATCTGACGTGCACGCAGTCCTAACCCTTGAGGGCTCGGTTGCTGCGCGCGATCATATTGGCGGGACCGCGCCTGCTCGCGTCAAAGCAGCCGCGCTCAGAGTGCTATCAGACCATTCACTCAAAAACGGCGATTGATTCAACGTGACCGGTGTGGGGAAACATATTCACTACACCGGCCGCTTTGAGGATGTAGCCACCCTCTTTCACTAACATGGCCGCATCACGCGCGAGCGTTGCAGGATTGCAGGATACGTAAACAATCCTGACTGGCCGCTCAGCAGCTGGTAGTAACGCAAGCGCCGCACATAAAGCCTGCGCACCCTCACGCGGAGGGTCGATGAGCATCCGATCAAAATACCCAAGACTAGTCAGCCAGGTCAAATCGACTTCGAACAGATTCAAAGTATGAAAATTAGCATTTTGAATATTTGAGGCAATTGCTGCTTGTTGGGCTCGATCAGTTAACATTTTGCTGCCTTCGACCCCCACCACCTCATGCGCCTGGGTTGCCAGGGGTAAGGTAAAGTTACCCAAACCACAGAACATATCAGCCACGCGATCTGTTTTGAGAACTCCCAGCAAATTTAAAGCGCGAGAGATCAAGGCGCGATTAATCTGGTGATTCACCTGAGTAAAATCGGTCGGCCGGTACGGCATACGTAAACCAAACTCAAGAAGCGTATACGCAAGTTGCGCCTCGTGTTCAGGCACTAAGGCATGAACGGTATCTGGTCCTTTAGATTGCAACCACCACTGAATGTTGTGCTGTGCAGCGAAAGAACGCAGAACTTTAATATCCGAATCCGTCAGCGACATCATGTGACGCAGAACCAGTGCGGTGACCTGATCACCAACAGACACCTCGATTTGAGGGACTTTGTCCGGCGCAGACAGCTCTCTGACCATCTGACGTAACGGCATTAATAACGCGGCAACATGCGGCGGCAACACATGACAAGTTTTGATATCTGCAACAAAACTGCTTTTGCGTTCATGAAAGCCGACAAGTACGGAATCTTTTTTAGCTACCCACTTAACCGAAAGCCTCGCACGATAGCGATAGCCCCAGGTTGGTCCATGTAAAGGCGGCAGAACGCGTTCTGGCTTGACCGCTCCAATATGAGCAAGACTGTCCTCAAGCGCACGCTGTTTGACAGCGACTTGCGCACTGGCATCCAGATGCTGCATCACACAGCCTCCACAGACTCCAAAATGGGGACAACGCGGCGTCACACGCAAGGCGGATTCCCGATGGATGACCTCCAGTCGGGCGACTTCGTAGGAAGGTTTGCTTCGGATCGTGCGCGCACTAACTTTTTCAGTCGGTAACGCAGCTTCGACAAACACGACTTTACCCTCGCGACGCGCAACGCCACGCGCCTCAAGGTCCAGAGATTCTATTAACAACACTTCAGCAGACATAGCCCATCCTCAAATTCATGCATGGGATTGTATGCGAGGGCGTTATTTTGTCGGGACAGGTGGATTTGCAGCCCTTTCCTGGGCAGCTCGCTGTTGAGAAAGCTGAGCATTCTTTATATGCTGTTGCTTCATATATTCGACTAGCGTCTTTCTCTGGGCAGAATTAAGTGACTCCCAGAAATCAAGCCAGACAGATTGAACCTCATCCATGCGCTTTTCGGCATTTGCACGGATTTTTTTTCTCAGGGAGATCACTTCTTTAGGGTCAAACTCATCCTTATCCAAAGCCTTAGTAAGGGCTGCGTACTCTTCCAGACGCGCTTTGCGCATCGCTGACCATAATTGCCTGCGAGCAAAATGCGCCTTATCCAGCAATTCTTTTTGTTTTGCGTTCAGTGAAAGAGATTGCAATAGGTCAGCTGGCAACTCAAACATGTTGTCAAAAGGCTGAGAAGGTAATTTTTGAGCGGGCAACTCTCTCGACGGTAGAGCTGTGCGAGTTGGCTGCTGAGCGTGAGCGGTCAATGAAAACACCGACAAACTAAACGCTACGCAGAGGTAACCCACGCGAATAAATTTAATCATGAAAGACTCCTGATGATGTACGCAGATGCTCACTGAGTAGTCAGAAAACACACTAAATTAATTTATTCGGGCCAGGCGGCTAGATACTCGACCCAGTGCGCAGCTGAACTCGCCTCAAGGGTTGAACGTACCAGATCGATCTCCTCTTGATACGATGCCTGATCAAGTTCGCCTCGCAACAACCTGAATCTGCAGTACACCAGCCAAGTATTAACCACGTCGGTCTCACAATAGGCGCGCACCTCGTCAGCTCGTCCTTGCATCCAGGATTGCCAGACTTGGCTGCCGTCCATCCCAAGTTTGCCTGGAAAACCACAGAGCTTGGCCAGATCATCCAGAGGTGCGTTACCCCTACCGTTGTACTTGGCAAGAACATCCATCAAATCAAGATGTCTTGTGTGATAACGACTCAAGTAGTTGTTGTATTTGAACTCGCGGTCATCCTCACCCATGTCCCAGTATCGCGGTGCAGCAACGCCATGGATCAGGCTGCGATAGTGCAGCACCGGCAAATCAAACCCAGAGCCATTCCAGCTAATCAGTTTAGGTGTGTATTTTTCGATAGTTTTAAAAAAACCAGCCAATAGCACTTGCTCAGGATCATCAGCTGCACCGAGACACTTAACCCTGAACCCCTGATCATCACGAAAAACGCACCCTACCACAGCGACTTTCTGTAAGTGCAGGGGTAAGAATTCGCTTCCGGTTAATTCTTTGCGAGCGGCAAAGGCTCGAGTCGCGACCTCAAAATCGCTCACCTCCTCCCCCCAGCCGTGCAGCCGGCGCAACCCCTCAATATCCGGAATTGTTTCTAAATCGAAAACCAGGCTAGGCGTCATGAGTCACTATTTTGCTGGGAGATATTGCAAAGGATCGACTGGCGTGCCTTGTCGACGTACCTCGAAATGCAACTTAACAGAGGATGCGTCTGTTTGGCCCATCTCGGCGATCTTGGCACCTTTTTTAACTTTCTGGCCCGTTTTGACTAGCAAGGTACGGTTGTGAGCATAAGCGGTAATAAAACCATTGTCATGGTCAACAATGATCAAATTCCCTAAACCCCGTACGCCATTACCTGAGTACATCACAGTACCGTTAGCAGCTGCGCTCACAGGGTCGCCTGCATTGCCGGCGATATCAATACCTTTGGTGTTGGTCGTGTAGCCCTGAATGACCTTACCTTGAGCGGGCCACCCCCAATTGATCACACCGGCATCGGCCGCACGCGCCGGTGTGTTTGGTTCTGTACTGGCACTAGTACTGGTTTCAGCAGAAGCATCAAGCGGTCTTGCTTCGGTTTTTGTGTTTGTAGGGATCGCGGTCGGGCCCGACGGGGCAGCCACGGATTCAGAGCCATCGGACAGCTTAAGGATGAGGCCAGGATAAATTTTCTTGGGATCAGAAATTTTATTCAGACGCTTGATTGTATTTTCGTCCACACCAGTGCTGCGCGAAATCTTGTTCAGCGTGTCACCTGGCTTGACTGTGTATGTTTTAGCAACCATCGCTGTGGTTGATGAAGAACTGTTCAGATCATTGACTGGTGCGCGATTACCAGACTGATTCGCGCAACCGGCAAGGATCAGGCCTGCAAAAGTTGCAGTAATAACAGAAAGTTTCCTTCTGGATTTCCAAAACGAATCACGCATAGATTTAATTGAATTCATATCGGTCTTTAATACTTGCTCAACGAGCATACTCATCTCCAGTTTACTCAAGTCTGTAAGCCAGCCTTGAGTGGAACAAATCTAACAGCCTCGAGCTCGAATCTTTCCCAGCTCGATTGACCTGTCCTGTGTACTTTAACTAAGCGCTGCGCAGTCGTACCCTCGGGCGCAATCAGAATACCTCCAATCGTCAACTGGTCAAGCAGTGCCTGGGGTATGCGAACACCTGCAGCAGCCACAATAATGGCATCATAGGGAGCGGCTGCGGGAAAACCAGCCATCCCATCACCAAAACTCAATCGGACTTTTGTCAGGTGTAACGCACGTAGGTGCTCCCGCGCAATATCGTACAACGCACGAATGCGTTCAATAGAATAAACCTGATTAAAAACCTGAGCCATCACCGCCGCCTGATAACCGCAGCCCGTCCCTACCTCTAGCACCTTGCTGGGCATTGCATTTTCGCAAATCGCCGCAATCATTCTGGCTACCACCCAGGGTTGAGATATGGTCTGTCCATGCCCGATAGGCAGTGCTGCATCATCATAGGCGCGGCTGGCGAGAGCCTCATCAACAAAGGTATGACGGGGTACGGCTTGCATCGCAGCCAGAATACGCTGATCCGTTATACCCTGGTCATGCAAACGCTGCACCATCGCCGAGCGCAGGCGCTCAGAATTCAGACCAAGATTTTCAGTAACAGGAACCAGGGAGGGGCGATCCTGGGACCGTGGCAAACGCGATGCTGAAATACGGGTATTGCTGTTAGTCGGAGTGATACCTTGCAAACCACGACCACCCTGCAGACCGCTGCCTGAGCCTGATTTAGGATCACGCTGAGCCATATGCGGTCGTTTTGGGATCAGTCCTTGCATAGCGAACCTGTCCAGCTGGAGACTTGCTTGAGTTGCTCATGGTGGGTCAGATCAAGCCTGAGCGGTGTCAGAGAAACAAATCCCTGCGAGACGGCATCGAAGTCTGTACCAACGCCAGCATCGCGCGCGTCTCCGGCAGGCCCGATCCAGTAGACCGTCTCGCCATAGGGCGTCGCAGAACGGATCACTGGTTGAGAAGGATGTCGCTTTCCCAGACGCGTGGTACTGACCCCCTTAATCTGGGACTCGGACAAATTAGGAATATTGACGTTTAACAGCATGGCCGAATCAAGCGGCTGGGATATTTGATGGGCTACAAGCCTGTGCGCGTAGGCTACTGCTGACTCCAGATGAGACCAACCACGATCCACAAGCGAAAAGGCGATACTGGGAATGCCGAACAAGTACCCTTCTGCCGCAGCCGCAACAGTGCCTGAATAGAGCGTGTCATCACCCATATTCGCACCGTTATTAATACCTGAAACGACCAGATCGGGCCTGCGATCAAGTAATCCTGTCAAGGCAACATGCACACAATCAGAGGGCGTGCCGTTGACATACATAAAGCCGTTTGGGGCCTTGCGCAGGGAGAGTGGCCGGCTGAGGGTCAGCGAGTTGGAGGCCCCGCTGTGATTCACCTCGGGTGCGACAACGGTGATTTCTGCCAAATCCCGTAATGATTCAACGAGGGCTTCGAGTCCCCGTGCGTTGTAACCATCGTCGTTTGAAACAAGAATATGCATAAATGGCAGAAAAAAACTTAAACAATTAACTCGTCAATTGTACCTGTAGGCTAGCTAATTCCATGATGAAAATGACTAATTTAAGTACCTCCTGGATAGATGACCACGCTAGAATGCCAGGATTCCTGCTTTTAAGTCTATGCAAACTATGCCCAACATATCCTCTGAACTATCCGGTCCGATATTAATCGGACTTTCCTATCTGATTGGTTCGATCCCTTTTGCCGTAGTGGTCAGTTTGCTGTTTGGACTACAGGACCCGCGTTCGTACGGTTCAGGTAATCCTGGAGCAACAAATGTCTTGCGCTCGGGCAACAAATCGGCTGCCGCACTGACGCTTATTGGCGACGCGGCAAAAGGCTGGTTTGCAGTCTGGGCGGCAATCAAACTGGGTGTTTCAGGCAATATTCTGGCCGCCATCACACTGGCCGTATTTTTGGGGCATCTTTACCCTATTTTCCTGAAATTCAAGGGCGGCAAAGGCGTTGCAACCGCGCTTGGCATCATGATTGCAATCGAGCCGTGGCTAGCCCTGGCGAGCGCAGCGACTTGGCTCATCATTGTGCTGTGTTTTAAATACTCCTCACTGGGAGCGATTGTTTGCGCGATTTTTGCACCAGTTTTTTATATTTTTGGCGGAATGCTGAAAGTCTGGGCGACGCAAACACCACTCGCCTCTGTGCTGGCCATCATAGGTGCATTACTTTTGTATCGTCACCGGGCAAACATTGGCAGACTCCTGGCAGGAACAGAGCCTCGTATAGGCAAGAAAAACTAAATTTCTGCTAAATCCCAGCGAGGAGACACATTAAAACCATGGCCTTGTTCACCCAGATCAGCCAAACCTCGCTGGACACGCTGGGCGGCAGCAAAAGCGATCATCGCACCATTATCAGTGCATAAGTCCAGAGGTGGAAAATAAGCCTCGGCTTTTAGACGTTGCAACTGTCGTTGCAGCCTGTCGCGCAGTGCGCGGTTAGCACCCACGCCTCCTGCGACCACCAGACGTTTCAAACCTGTCTGCTTGAGAGCCGCGATCGACTTCGCGACAAGAACATCCACGATCGCATCCTGGGTCGCTGCGGCCAGGTTGGCGTGCAGATTTTCAGGCACAGCGGGCTGGTTCAGGGCTTCTTTCAAACGCGTCATCACTGCCGTTTTAAGACCGCTAAAACTAAAGTCAAGGTTCTGACTGTGCAGCATCGGACGGGGAAGCATAATCTCTGCACCACAGCCTTGCTGCGCTAATTTTGCCAGGGCAGGCCCACCTGGATAGCCCAGACCAAGCAACTTTGCTGTTTTATCAAACGCTTCACCCGCGGCATCGTCAAGAGTTTCACCAAGCAGCTCATATTTCGCCACGCCATTAACCCGCATCAGTTGCGTATGACCACCCGAAACCAGCAAAGCCACGAAAGGAAATTCTGGACAAGGCGTTGCCATCCTGGGAGATAACAGATGCCCCTCCAGGTGATGAATCGGAATGGCAGGCAAATCAAGTGACCAGGCCAGCGCCTGTGCCACGCTCGCACCGACCAGCAAAGCACCCGCGAGTCCCGGGCCTGCCGTGTAGGCAATCGCACCCAAATCAGTTAAAGCCAAATCTGCACTGGCGAGCACCTCGCGGGCAAGCGGAATCACACGGCGAATATGATCACGCGAAGCAAGCTCGGGTACTACTCCGCCATAGGAGGCGTGCATCGCAACCTGGGAGTGCAAGGCATGCGCCAGGAGTCCGCGCTCGGTGCATACAGCAGCAACGCCCGTTTCATCACAGGAACTTTCAAAACCGAGAATAATCATTCAAAATATTCAGTGATCGATGCCACGCGACTCGAGATATTCTTCATAGCTGCCACGATAATCTGTGACCTCGCCACCGGCCTGGATTTCCCAAACACGGGTAGCCAGGGCAGACACGAACTCTCGATCGTGAGAGACGAAAAATAAGGTTCCAGGGTATTTGTCCAGTGCCAGCTGAAGTGACTCTATCGACTCCATATCCAAATGATTGGTTGGTTCGTCCATCAGCATGACGTTATGTTTTTTGAGCATTAAACGCCCGAAGGTCATGCGGTTTTTTTCGCCACCCGAAAGAACATTGGGTGCTTTGGGAAGATCATCCGCACTAAACAACAGTCTACCTAGCACGGAACGGATTGACTGATCATCGTCTCCCGGCTGGCGATAGTGCGTCATCCATTCAAAAAGATTGTCATCTTTCTGAGTGAACTGATCAGAGACGTCTTGCGCCATATAACCAATATCAGCATTTTCTGACCACTTCACCGTACCTTTATCTGGTGCCAGATCGCCGGCGAGCATTCGCAGCAGCGTAGTTTTACCAACACCGTTAGCACCAATGATTGCGATTTTTTCTCCAGCTTCAACCATAGAAGAAAAGGACTTGATCACCGGAGCATCAAACGCTTTTTGCACATGCTCAAGCGTGACCGCCTGACGGTGCATGACCTTGAGTTGTTCAAAACGTATAAAAGGGTTTTGACGTGAAGAGGGTTTGACCTCGATTTGAGAGTTTTTAAGACGGTCAATTTGTTTGAGCCGCGAGGTGGCCTGACGCGCCTTGGACTTGTTCGCCGAAAAGCGTCGCACAAAGTCCTGTAACTCGATGACACGCTCTTTAGCCTTCGCGTTTGACGAGGAAACGCGCTCTCGCGCCTGCGTCGAGGCCAGCATGTAATCGTCATAATTGCCGGGGTAGACACGCAGTTCACCAAAATCAAGATCCGCCATGTGCGTGCACACCTGGTTCAGAAAGTGACGATCGTGACTGATGATGATCATGGTGCTTTGATATCCATTGAGCACATCTTCCAGCCAGCGAATGGTGTTGATATCGAGGTTGTTGGTGGGTTCGTCGAGTAACAATACATCAGGATTTGAAAACAGGGCTTGTGCAAGCAGGACGCGTAATTTCCAGCCGGGTGCGATTTCGCGCATGGGTTGCTGATGCTGCTCGACCGGAAACTCAAGACCCAGCAATAACTCTCCTGCCCGGGCCTCGGCCGTGTAGCCATCGTACTCGGCAAATTTCGCCTCAAGGTCGGCTGCAAGCATGTAGTCTTCATCGGTTGCATCGGCGTTGGCGTAGATGGCATCACGCTTGGACATCGCCTCCCACATTTCGGTGTGCCCCATCAGCACAACGTCCAGCACGCGAAGGTCTTCAAAAGCAAACTGATCCTGACGCAACTTGCCCAGGCGCAGACCGGGTTCGAGAAAAACATTACCTCCGGTCGACTCCAGATCTCCTCCGATAATCTTCATCAGGGTAGATTTGCCAGAGCCGTTTGCGCCAATCAAACCATAGCGATTGCCCTCCCCGAATTTAACGTTGACGTTTTCGAAAAGAGGCTTTGGTCCGAACTGTATAGTGAGATTTGATGCGGTTATCACGTTATGCCGATTGAGTAAATATTGCGGTTACATCTTGATAGATAAGTTTTCAGTGTAACAACTGGTTAAAAGATGACTTTTTTATCCTTGGTCTACCTATTATGCCGTCCAGACGTTCGGAGTTTTATTCCGGCGCTTTATATACGGAGGCAAGATATGCTCGACGCAAGCTTAAATGATGTGATTACAGGCCTGACCCACTTTTTAAACCTGATGGGCGGATACGTCTGGGGTCCCCTTCTGCTGGTACTTTTAGTCGGAACAGGACTTTACCTGACGATCAGGTTAGGCGCCTTACAGTTCTCACTGCTGCCCTATGCACTCAGACTAGCTTTTTCAAGAAAACAAGATGATAAATCCCCTGGAGATATTTCGCAGTTCCAGGCTCTTATGACTGCTTTGGCTGCGACTATTGGCACAGGAAATATTGCTGGCGTGGCCACTGCGGTCGTTTTGGGCGGGCCAGGTGCCATCTTTTGGATGTGGATTTCTGCACTGATTGGCATGATCACCAAATACGCAGAGGGTCTTCTGGCGATCAAATATCGCTTTAAAGACCAAAACGGTGAAATGTCAGGCGGCCCCATGCATTACATCGAGCGGGGCCTGCAGATGAAATGGCTAGCAATGAGCTTTGCTTTTTTTGGCATGATAGCGGCGCTGGGGACGGGCTGCTCAGTCCAGTCAAACACTGTCGCGCATGCTTTCAATGATACGTTTGGAGTACCGCACTGGATTACCGGCCTGATACTGAGTCTGGTAACCGCTCTGGTGGTGCTTGGTGGTATCAAAAAAATCGCGCGCGCCGCAAGCATCATTGTGCCTGCCATGGCAGCACTGTATATAACAGGTGGGCTGATCCTCATCCTCTGCAATCTGGATAAACTGCTTCCCGCGCTAAGCCTGATCGTCACAGATGCGTTTACAGGCGCGGCAGTAGCCGGGGGAGCCATGGGAACCGTCATACGTTATGGCGTTGCGCGTGGCGTTTTTTCTAACGAAGCTGGACTGGGTACTGCACCGATTGCGGCGGCTGCTGCTAAAACTGACATACCTGTCAAACAGGCGCTGGTTTCAATGACGGGAACCTTTATCGATACGATCGTGGTGTGCTCAATCACCGGGATCGCGCTCGTAATGGGTGGGCTTTATACGAAAGGCGCAACAGGCGCCGCACTGACAAGCCAAACCTTCGACGCCTTGCTGCCAGGTCCTGGCGGATGGATTGTCACCATTGGTCTCATATTTTTTGCTTATTCAACCATCTTGGGCTGGAGTTTTTATGGTGAAAAATGCGCACAATATCTGCTGGGACAGAGAGCGATTTTTCCTTACAAGTTGATTTTTATTTGCTTTGTCATGCTTGGAACCGTTGTTTCGCTTGATTTGGTTTGGGCAGTCTCGGATGTTTTTAATGGTTTGATGGCCTTTCCTAACCTGATTGGAATCGTGTTGCTCTCAGGTGTCGTGATCAACGAAACAAAAGCGTATCGCAAAGATTTACTTAACAAAACCACTTGATCTAAAAAAGGACTGACTTTTCCCCGACTGAACAAATTTATTTGAAAAATTATTTAAAACTTCGTTATTTGCTCTTAAAACTAGAGTAAACCCTCGGGAAAATACGAGGATAAATCGCTAAACTACGATCTCTCAGCCGATAGCGGTTGATTGAGGAGAATACATGAAACTTAAATACAAACTTTTAACAACGGTCGCTGCCTGCGCCTTTGCTACAGCCGGCGCGTTTGCACAAGAAACCATCAAAATCGGCGTGATTGGGCCTTTCACTGGTGGCGCGTCCTCGATGGGCGTGAGTATGCGTGATGGCGTGCGTCTAGCCGCCAAGGAAATCAACGCCTCAGGTGGAATTCTGGGTAAGAAAATTGAACTCGTCGAGCGCGATGACGAGGCGAAAAACGAGCGTGGCGTGCAAATCGCCCAGGAATTCATTAACAAAACAAAAGTTGACGCAGCCGTTGGCTATATCAATACCGGTGTGGCACTGGCCTCACAGCGTTTTTTCCAGGAAGCAAAAATTCCTGTCATGAACAACGTTGCGACTGGAACACTGATCACCTTGCAGTTTGAAAAAGAACCAGAAAACTACGTTTTCCGCAATGCTGCGGCCGACAGGATTCAAGCGCCAATGATCGTGGAAGAGGCGGTCACACGCCGTGGTTTCAAGAAAGTTGCAATTCTGGCTGACTCGACCGCTTACGGCGATCTGGGACGTAAAGATTTGACAGCCGCTCTCGCTGCAAAAGGCATCACACCTGTTGCGGATGAGAAATTCAACATCAAAGATGTTGACATGACACCTCAGTTGCTCAAAGCAAAAGAAGCTGGCGCCGAAGTCATCCTGACTTATGCAATCGGTCCTGAACTTGCTCAAATCGCAAACGGCATGGCCAAGCTTGGCTGGAAAAAACCAATGATTGGTAGCTGGACCTTGTCGATGGCTAACTTCATCGACACAGCCGGTAAAAACGGTAATGGCGCAACCATGCCACAAACCTTCATTCAGGACGGCAGCACGCCAAAGCGTAAAGAATTTATCGCTGCATACCTGAAGGAATTCAAGCCTAAAAAAGACCGTATCGATTCACCTGTTTCAGCTGCACAAGGCTACGACTCTGTCTTCTTGCTGGCTGCTGCGATGAAACAAGCTGGCACGACAGACGGCTCAAAGGTCCGTGAAGCGCTTGAGAACCTCAACGCCAAAGTCGAAGGTGTTGTAACGATATACGACAAGCCCTTTTCCAAGGCTGACCACGACGCCATCACTTCAAATATTCCAGTGATGGGTGAAGTCAATGACGGTAAAGTAGGTTATGCCAATCCTGAAGATGCAAAAACTGCTGGTCAGGTTCGCGTTAAAGCAGCTAAATAAATAATATCGCGGGCGTTGCAAAGCCCGACTCTGACGCCGCGCCGATTAGGTGCGGCGTTTTTAATGTCCAAGATTGCGAATTTGTTGTTTCACCGTTTTATTGTCTGACCCTATTTTGAGGACTTTCCAATGGAAATCCTGCTTCAACTTATTTATAGCGGCATCTCTCTCGGGATGATTTACGCGGTTATCGCGTTTGGCTACCAGTTAACCTTTGCAACTTCAGGCACACTGAACTTTGGTCAGGGTGAATCCTTGATGCTAGGTGCCATGGTTGGACTGACTCTTGTAGATACTCTGGGCCTGAACTATTGGCTGATGATTCCGATCGTACTTGTATTTGGTGCGCTCCAGGGTGGCTTGGTCGAACTGATCGGTGTTCGTCCTGCTATCAAAATAAAATCCGAGTTCGGCTGGATCATGTCCACGATTGCACTCGGCATTATTTTCAAAAACGTCGCTGAAAACCTCTGGGGACGCGACGATATGAAATTCCCCTCGCCTATTGATGATGATCCGATCAAATTTCTAGGCGCCAACGTACTGCCGATGGAGATCGTTGTTGTAGGTGGCGCCTTGGCAATGATGATGCTGGTCGAATTGTTCAACCGCAAAAGTATTTACGGAAAAGCCGTCGTCGCCACCGCAAACGATAGAGATGCGGCAGGTTTGATGGGGATTAATACTGGCCTGGTGATTACCTTTTCCTACGCCCTGTCCTCATTGACTGCAGCTTTTGCTGGCGTACTCATTGCACCGCTCACACTGACCGGCGCAACAATGGGTGCAGCCCTTGGACTGAAAGCTTTTGCTGTCGCAATCATTGGTGGCTTGTCGAGCGGCATGGGCATTATCGTGGGTGGTTTGATTTTGGGAATCGCTGAAACAACCACGGGCTTTTATCTGTCCACTGGCTATAAAGACGTACCCGGCTTGATTCTGTTGCTACTTGTACTTGCGATCAAACCGTCCGGACTGTTTGGCAAAACCGCGATCAAGAAGGTCTGATCACATGAAAATTAAATATCTTTTATTAGCCGCATCAATTGTTGCGCTCTTTGGCTTCCCACTGGTCGTCACCAACCCCTACTACATCCATCTGGTCGAGACAATCCTGATTTATGCAGTGCTGCTGTTTGGTCTGGATATCGTTGTGGGTTATACGGGACAGGTCTCGCTTGGTCATGCAGGCTTATTCGGCATTGGCTCCTATGTGGCCGGCGTGCTGTTTATGAAGCTTGGTATGCCCTTCTGGGTCACGGTTCCTGCTTCCATTACGATTACGGCAATATTTGGTGGCTTGCTTGCCTTACCTGCTCTCAAAGTGATTGGGCCTTACCTGGCTATGGTGACCCTTGCGTTTGGTACGATTATTCAGATTCTCATCAATGAGATGAGTTTTTTAACCGAAGGTCCTGTCGGTATCAAAATCCCCAAACCAGCTTTTTTTGGTCACGTCACGACTGAGGACGAGTACTACTGGATTGTTTGCGTCTTAATGCTGCTAAGTTTACTGGTCGTGCACCGTATTCTGAAATCTCACCTCGGTAGAGCGTTTGAAGCTCTGCGTGACAGCCCGGTGGCGTGTGATTGCATGGGCGTGTCTGTTTATCGCTACAAAGTGTATGCCTTCATCATCAGCGCGGGCTTCGCAGGTCTGGCAGGATGCATGTATGCATACTCTGAACAATATATTTCACCTAATACCTATGTGATCGAGTTGAGCGTTTTGTTCTTGCTCGCTGTCATCATGGGTGGGCGTAAATCACGCATGGGTGCGATCCTCGGCTCCTTCATTATCGTGATGCTGCCCAAGCTGCTCGACGATATTCAATTATTCCGTATGGTGGCTGTTGCGCTTGCGGTACTGTTTATCGTACTGGCAGCGATTTCGCTGAGCAAAAAACTCACAACGATCCGGAAAATCTCGATCCCGCTCGCTGGCATTGTCGGATTGGCAGCCTTTTCTTTCTGGCTGGAAAATATCACGGACTGGCGTCTGACGATTTTCGGTTTCATGATCTTGCTTGTGGTTTACTACCTGCAAGACGGCATTGTCGGGTTTGTACGTAACTACTATGCCTCTCTGACTGGCAAGTCTGCACAAGCCGCACAGGATGCCGAGGCCTTGCTGGAGATAAAACCAACAGACAAAGATGTCATCAGCGCGGCTTCTGACTCCTCGAAAGGTGGCACACTGCTAAGCGTGAAATCAGTCCTCATGCAATTTGGTGGTTTGAAGGCACTCAACGAGGTAGATCTAACCATTGAGCGTGGCACGATTCACGGCCTGATTGGTCCAAACGGCTCAGGGAAAAGCACGATGATGAACGTGCTGACAGGAATTTACGTCCCGACAGCAGGGGAAGTGGTGTATGCGAGTAATAGTGTGGTTGGTAAAACTTCCTCTGAGATCGCACTCTCTGGTATTGCCAGAACATTCCAGAACGTGCAGCTTTTCGGCGAAATGACCGCGCTGGAAAATATTCTGGTAGGTTTGCACCACACATTTGATTCAAACTTACTGGACGTAGCCTTGCATTTGCCTCGCTACACAAAAGAAGAGTCTGAAGCACGCACGCGTGCGTTGGGGCTACTGCAATTTGTAGGTTTAGACTCCCTCGCCAACGAAGAGGCCCGCAACCTTCCCTACGGTAAACAGCGTGTACTCGAAATCGCACGCGCACTTGCCCTGGACCCTAATTTGCTATTGCTTGACGAGCCCGCTGCAGGCCTTACAGCGCCTGATATTAAAGATCTGCTGGTCATCATCCAGAAGATCCGAGAGCACGGCATCACTATTATTCTGATTGAACACCACATGGATGTCGTGATGGCGGCTTGCGACAAAGTATCTGTTCTGGATTTCGGTCAAAAAATTGCTGAAGGTAAACCCGCTGAGGTTCAGGCTGACGAAAAAGTTATCGAAGCCTATCTGGGCGGCGCAGCCGCTTAACTTTCAGAGAAGATCAGGAAAATCATGTTATCGATCAAAAATCTCCAAGCCGGATATGGCAAAGTCAAAGTCCTGCATGGCATCAGCATTGATGTACCAAAAGGCCAAGTTGTGACGCTGATTGGTTCAAACGGTGCGGGTAAAACCACGACCATGCGGGCAGTAACCGGTATGATCAAACCAACAGGTGGAGATATTTCGCTTGGCTCCACAAAAATCGATGGTTTCGACTCCTACAAAATCGCTCGACTTGGGCTCGCACATAGTCCCGAAGGTCGCCGTGTTTTCTCCACCATGTCGGTGAGTGACAATCTCGTGCTTGGAGCTTTTCCACGCATGACGGGCAGTCGCCCAAAAGGCGACGTAAAAAATGATCTGGAACGTGCGATGGAACTATTTCCACGCCTCAAGGAGCGACGTAATCAGCTAGCGGGTACGTTGTCAGGCGGTGAACAGCAAATGCTCGCTATGGCGCGCGCAATCATGCTGAATCCCGAAATCATTCTTCTTGACGAACCCTCCATGGGACTCGCACCTATTCTGGTGGATGAAGTATTCAGGATTATTGCGCGCCTCAAATCCGAAGGCATCACCATGTTGCTTGTTGAACAGTTTGCTGCTGCAGCGCTCAATGTTGCAGATTACGGCTATGTGCTTGAAAACGGTCGTATTACAGCTCACGGCGCCGCAGGCAATCTCATGAATGACCCTGCAGTAAAAGCCGCATATCTGGGCGGCAGTCACTAAGTAAGCACTACTGCCGCCACGAGAACAAACCTCAGTCTTTGCTTTTGTAGCGGCAGTACAAGGCAGTACAGTATTCAAGCCTGTTTATTTTGGTAGGCGGGTTGTCTGCTGAAATTGATCACTCAATGCACGTGCTCATCAAGCACAAGATGTGCCAAACCCTTTTCAGTTGCCAGACCGATTTTCGCCCCAACAGGCAAGGTCGCTTTCATTACCGTATGTCCATAAGGCAAGTCTGTAATCACAGGAATACCAACTGTTTTTCGAATGTGAGCTATCACGGCCTTCAAATCATAGCCTTGATCATGCGTGGCGAGTTTGTACTCGGTAAAGCTACCTAGCAACAAAGCTTTTTGACGACCAAGAATACCCGCTTGAGTCAATTGGTTGAGCATGCGCTCAATCCGATAAGGATGCTCGCCCACATCCTCTAGAAATAAAATTCCACCCTTGATTTTAGGCATATAAGGCGTACCAATCAGTGCGGTCACCATGGCAAGATTTCCGCCCCATAGCACCCCGCGACAGTCTACTGGATCAGCATCCCGGGTCTCGAAACTCAAAATCTCAAGCTCACCCCGCATGGACTCACCAAAGATCTCGGTTGTTAAGATTTCAGGCTTGGATGCGCCGAAATCAAAACAAGCCGTAGGTCCTGCATAACTGACCATACCTGTTTTAGCGAGTAAGGCAAGATTAAAAGCCGTGAAATCACTCTGACCAACAAAACGTTTGCCTGAGTCAGCGATTGCCTTCCAGTCGAGTGCAGGCAATAAGCGTGTCACACCATATCCACCACGTGTAGACATCACGATTGGTAACTTTTGTTTGATCGCACGCGTAAAGGCAGCAAGTCGTTGCGTATCAGTCCCAGCAAAGCGCTGATGACGCGCCAGTGCCGAGCGATCTACCGACACCTTGAAACCCATCGATTTGAGCAACGTCGTGGCGCGCTCCAACGCCTGGGGCTCGGCAACAGCACTGGACGGTGAGAAAATATAAATACCACTGGCATCAGGTACGCCGTAAGTATGGTTTTCAGACATATTAATTTTCCTTGCTGCGCCTTTGTTTAAAGAACTGACGCAGGATATGGCCACAGGCATCGGCCTGAATGCCGCCTGTAACCGTTGTTTGATGATTGAGCTGTGCGTGTCCCGAAAGATCCAGCACGCTGCCACAAACACCAGTTTTTGGATCATGGGCACCAAAAACTACGCGTGCCAGACGTGCGTGCATCATAGCGCCCATGCACATCGCACAGGGCTCGAGGGTCACGTAGAGTGAATATCCTGGCAAGCGGTAGTTATGCGCTTGCTGGGCCGCCTGTCGTAACGCGACGACCTCTGCATGGGCGGTCGGATCAGAATCGCTTATCGTACGGTTAAAACCTCTGGCAACAACTTGTCCGGCAGGATCGACTACGACAGCACCAACAGGGACCTCACCCATTGCTTGAGCAAGAGCAGCTTGCTCAAGTGCAAGTCCCATTAACTGTTGATCCTGCTCTAGCCGCGCTACAGAAGCAGCTTGCAAAGCAAACTCAGCCACGGTATACGCGTGATTTGAGTGCGACACGCCCTGCCAGACTAGTCAGCGCTTCTTCGAGCCATTGATACAACTCAGCATCGTCGTCGTAGCGCGCTTGGTTCAAATTCGACACGCGGCCATCCTCAATAAACCCCCAGGCACGACTACGCTTGTCACGGTGTTTAGGATCCCAAACACCAAAAGCAAAACCACCTGAGCTGCGAATCAGCGAAAAGCACGGGATATCGGTATAGCCATCCCCCACAAACACCATTTGGTCAAACGGAACGCGCAGACGATCCTCTGCAACTTTGCGATTCACCTCAAAGGGTTTACCTACAAAAGAGGGACCTACTATGCCCTTTTGAATATGAAAAAGATAGCGTGTTTTATCCGTAAAACTGACGATGCGACGGGGAAATGTAATTGCACCCTGCTGGTCATAAATGAATTCAGAAGCCCAGATGGCGGTGAATTCGTGAGCAATGCGAGTATGCCGGACAACATCACCGATGCCACTGGAAATCAGGTAAAACTCGAGTTGTACCTGCGGATGAACTTTCCTGACCTGCGCACGCAGACGGGAGAACAAGGTATCGACTCCAGCGTGCAAAGGCAATGAGGCGCCCCACTGCTGGAGATTTGCCTGAGTGATCGGGGAGTCGCCCCGCTCCCGTGAGAGCTGTATCATTTCGTGCAGGTATGCGGGCACAGGATCCCAATCCTCATGTAAAAGAGGATCAACACGCTTAGTCCAGAACTGCTGCGTATCAACACCTATGCTTTCAAGAAAGCCGGAGGTACTGTCAGGCGCCAGGGTATCGTCAAAATCGAAAATCAGTGCAATAACGTCAGACATCTTAGGGATCCGTCTGTCAAAGATTCACTGATTGTACGATTACTCTTTGATTCCTAGCTCGCGAATGATTTGTCCCCATTTTTCTCCATCTTTTTGCATATAAGACTGGACCTCAGCAGGAGTCGAAACATATAAATCCACCCCTTTTCTGGCAAGATCATCCCTCAAGGCCTGATCGTTGCCTACAACCTGCATGGCAGACTCAAGGCGATTGAGTATAGGTTGTGGCGTTTTAGCGGGTGCAAGTAACGCTAACCAGAACACAGCATCAAAACCTTTAGTCCCCGAAGCTTCATCGATCGTAGGCAACTGCGGCAGGCTACTGATACGTTTTGCAGTGGAGACCGCGATCGCTTGTGTACGTCCGGCACTGACCAGAGGTAAAGCCTCGTTTGTCGCTGAAAACATCATCTGGATCCGCCCACCAATCAGATCGGTCGCAGCAGGCGCCCCGCCCTTGTAGTGAATCACAGCCATTTTTAAACCAAAACTTTTGATGAAATATTCAGCAGCCAGATGATTAATCGAGCCCATCCCGGATGTACCAATCGCGTATTTGTCCGGATTGGCACGAATCAAGGCCAATAACTCTTTGAGGTCTTTGACTTTAAGATCAAGATTAGCCTGCAGCACAAAAGCAGAGGTGATCATCATCGATACTGGAGCAAAATCCTTTTGCGCATCGTAATCAACTTTTTCCTGCAAGACAGGATTGATCACGATCGAGACAGGCGCGGCATAAATCGTGTAGCCGTCAGGGGCTGAGCGCGCAACGTAATTACTGGATAAGGTAGAGGCTGCGCCCGCCTTATTTTCAATAATCATAGTCTGTCCTAACTCGCGTCCCAGGCGATCAGCAATGGCCCGACTTGAGTTATCACTCACACCGCCCGCAGGATAGGGTACGACGAATTTAATCGGCTTATTTGGGTACTGCTCCGCAGACCAGGCAGGAAGCACCAGCATGCTCATGATTAACAGCATGAGCATTTTGAGCTTAGTCATTCTTTCGTCTCCTCGCACTATTTATACTTTCTCTTTCTGAGGGCTTTGTCGCTGCAAAACTTCTCTAATTATTTTGCAGGAACTGGCTCGTACCAAGGCACCTGAGCACGGTCGCCATAACGGCGCACACGCAAATTAGCCTGCTCGCCGTGGCCAGAAAAGTTTTCCATATGACAAAGACGCGAACAATACTCACCGATCAAAGCTGAGGCGGCATCGGTTGTGACACGCTGATAGGTACAGGTCTTGAGGAATTTACCAACCCACAGACCACCGGTGAAACGAGCGCTACGTTTAGTTGGCAAGGTGTGGTTAGTACCAATCACTTTATCTCCAAAACTGACGTTAGTACGAGGCCCAAGGAACAAGGCGCCGTAGTTTTGCAGGCGGTTGAGGAATACATCCGGATCACTGGTCAGCACCTGAACGTGCTCAAACGCCAGTTCGTCCGCCACGGCAAGCATCTCATCGATCGTATCGCAAACAATAATTTCGCCGTGCTCTGCCCAAGAGACACGCGCAATTTCAGCGGTTGGCAGGATGGTTAACAGACGCTCGACTTCTGCGAGCGTTGCTTTAGCCAGTGTTTCGCTGTTGGTCAGTAAAATAGCGGGTGAGGTCGGGCCATGCTCAGCTTGTCCAAGCAAATCAACCGCACACATTTCTGCATCAACCGAGTCATCCGCAATCACAAGCGTCTCAGTGGGGCCCGCAAACAAATCAATTCCCACACGCCCAAACAACTGACGCTTTGCTTCAGCAACAAACATGTTGCCTGGTCCGACGAGCATATCAACAGGTGCTATGGATTGCGTACCAATCGCCATCGCGCCCACTGCCTGAATACCACCAAGTACCAGGATTTCATCTGCTCCAGCAAAATGCATCGCTGTAACAATCGCAGGATGTGGAGAGCCTTGAAATGGTGGTGCTGTGGCTACGATACGCTTGACGCCAGCGACTTTAGCCGTCAATACACTCATATGCGCCGAGGCGATCATCGGATACTTGCCACCTGGGACGTAGCAGCCCACGGCACTCACGGGAACATGCTTATGTCCAAGCACAACACCCGGAATGGTCTCAACCTCGACATCTTTCATAGATGCGCGCTGAACCTCTGCAAAACGACGAATTTGTGTTTGGGCAAATTTGATGTCTTCGATTTCACGGGCTGAAAGTTGTTTGACGGCTTTCTCGATGTCAGCCTGGCTCAGACGGAACTCACTTGGTTCCCACTTATCAAATTTCGCAGACATTTCCCGAACGGCCTGATCGCCGCGCTTTTCGATATCACCTAGCAGCGCTTCAACAGTAGCCCGGACTTTTGCATCGGCCTCTGCCACCGCTGCGGCATCTTTACCGCGTTTTAAATAACGTACAGCCATGTTGAAACTCCATGAGTATGATTTAAGTGTTCAAGCAGAATTTTGCCGCAATCAATCATCAGATTGCAACCGCTTGCAAAAATATTCCAAATAACTAAATTATTTTTTATAAATATAGTGAGTACCTTAATCGATTAAGGCAGCATCTCGAGAAAAAGAAGGCTCGGGAATATGAATATCGCAACTTTGGGGATGAATGAGCTTGAAAGACTCTCTGGTCGCATCTATGCACCCACCCTGTGCATACACGCCAGAAGGATCACGGTACTTAAGCATCAGAGAAAGAATCCTTTCAACCTCCAGGGGGTTACTGGCGGATTGCTTGACTCTCGCAGAGACAACGGACTCGTCGATAGAGTATTCGCCAAGCGCACTACGCACTAAGCCATTGCGCCAGTGATAAATCTCAAGGCATTTACTGGTAATGGTATACGGATTTTTTCGATCCCAGAAGTTGTTAAACAAGCCGCCACCGAGGTAATAGAGCCATGAACCCTCATATCCCAAGACGTCTGAGGATGGCTCATCCGGATTTCTAAACCAGACACGTTCACCTGGTACGTAAAAACGGGGAGCGATCGGCGCGGCAATCGATCCGTACTCGCGCAAAAAAACAGACTGGCACTCCTCGCCCATGATCGCTTTTTTTGACCAGCGCGCCTCGATCTGCTGATGAAGTACAGGATGGCATTCGCGCAACTCGAGGGCGAGCGCAAGCGTCAAAATGTATTCCGAAGCCCTGAAACACGAAAAAGAATAAACATGTCCGGAAAGAGCCGGTTGAGTCGTAAGAGTCAGCGCATCAATCAGGGATACGCCAGGCAAAAGCGTAAAACTTGTTTCTGGATGGTAGCTCCAGTAGTTCCGTGGACGCTCCAGACCTTCGGTGTCAAAGTTCAATTCTGCCTGATAAGCAGCCAGGGCAGCATTACGTCGCACACGAATCGCGGATACGAGCTCAGCAAAATTTGGATAATTAAACAAAACAGGACTAATTGCCATGGACAGAAGAATTTCCAACTCCAGCTCTATCGAGCACTTGAGCCCATTTAATCCCAGGTGGTTTGCAATGCCAGTCGTGTCAAAATCTGGAGTAATCAAAACAAGCCGCTGCGAAGCCGAAATGTGCACGCCTGGCGCAACAGGGTCAAGTGATGGCAGGATATTCAGGTAAGCTTGAGCCTCAAGCTGATGAAGAAAATGTTCTATTGTGTTTTGTAAACGCCCTACGTGCGCCTGACTTTGCGCACGCACGAAAATACCACCAGAATTCCGGGGGTGAGGAGTTAGACCGTTTGACGGTAAAACATCATTCGCGAAGGCGTGCTGATAGTCCATCTGTAACTTTTAACAGTGTCTTGAAAAACTCGTCTATTGCCGTAAACCCGAAAAACCTTTAAACCTTTAAACAAGCAATATATCCAACGCCGCACATGTCCACAACTGAAATCCGCCCTGAACAGTCGATCGAATTACTCAAGGCGCTTCACATCCTGACCCGGGATGGGAAGATGAACCAGGATAGTCGTCGAAAACTGAAACAAGTCAATCATCTGTTTCAGTTTATCGAGCCTATGCTTAAGCACCTGCAACAGAATAAACCTGAATTCACTGTTGTCGATCATGGCGCTGGAAAATCATACCTGGGCTTTATTTTGGTAGATTTGTTTCTGCGTCTTCAGGCTCCACAGGCGAAAATGGTGGGTATTGAGACCAGGCCTGAGCTCGTAGAAAGCTCAGTAGCACTTGCCAGACAGCTACAATTTAAACAGATGAAATTCCTCAATTTGTCTGTCTCTGAATCAATCACCTCAGACTTACTGCCTCAGACCGTTGATATGGTCACCGCACTACACGCTTGTAATACAGCGACTGATGATGCGATCAGGTTTGGGCTCGCGAAACAAGCGCGTTATATGGTACTTGTGCCTTGTTGTCAGGCTGAAGTCGCTACATTCTTACGCAAAAATAAAGCGAAACAACTCAGTGATCCAATAGCAGAGCTCTGGCGCCACCCCTTGCATACTAGAGAATTTGGAAGTCAACTCACCAACGTCTTACGTTGCCTTCAACTGCAAGCCCATGGCTATCAAGTGACCGTGACGGAACTAGTCGGCTGGGAACACTCGATGAAAAATGAATTAATCATTGCTGAGCATAAAGGTCCTGCGAAAGCCGACGCGGTAGAAAGACTTCAGGCTATCCTTGATCGACTGGGTCTGGATGAACTACGTGACAGATTTTTTTGTAAGAGTTGAATATGCGAATCTTGATCGCAGGCTGTGGAGACCTGGGTACACACATTGCAAAAATATTAACTACTGAACAAAACTGTGAGGTATTCGGTCTGAGGCGCGCCCCTCCCCCAGAAAGATCAGCAGAGAACCTTCAATGGATTAGCGCGGATTTGAGAGACCCCAATACTCTGACTGCGCTGCCAAGAGGCATTACACACCTGATCTTTGCTGCCGCAGCCAATGAGCGTACTGAGCTTGACTATCGTGCCACCTATGTCCAAGGTCTGCTTAATGTTGTGCAAGCGAGCGACACTGGTTCGCTCAAACGCATCATATTTATTTCATCCACTGCAGTGTATGGAGATCATGGCCAGGATGTGGTCGATGAAACAACTCCCACAAATCCAAGCGGTTTTAATGGACGGGTCCTTTGCGAAGCAGAAAATTGGCTCAAGTCTTTCGGTCAGGAGAGGCAGATCAGCACGATCAGCCTTCGACTTTCAGGCATATACGGACCTAATCGGAATTACCTGCTTGAGCGTATTCGTCAAGGCCTGGCCGTTGCTCCCAAAACCAATAATCACTGGGTTAATCGCATTCATATCGAGGACGCTGCTGCAGCGGTTGTGCACCTGTTAAAACTTCAAAAAGTATTCCCGCTCTATCTGGTTACAGACAGTACCCCACTTCCGATGCGAACACTTTACGAACACCTCGCCAGATTAGTGGGTGGACCTGTGCCACCAGAGGGCTCCTCACCACGCGGTGTTGGGAGTAAGCGCTTGAGCAACAAGCGCTTGATTGAATCAGGTTTCGAACTGAAATGGCCCGATAGCCGACTCGCTTATTCGGCCGGATAAATAATTTCCAGGATATCCAGCTCGTGGATACCGCTTGGGGTACGCAAGGTAACGGTGTCACCCTCACGAGATTTGAGCAAAGCACGCGCGACAGGTGAAATCCAGCTGATTTTTCCTTTAAGTGGTTCGGCCTCATCTACTCCTACAATAGTGACCGTGTGCTCAAGACCCTCAGGATCTGAATAAACAACTGTTGCACCGAAAAAAATTTGATCCTGGTTCGGCTGTGCGCTCGGATCAACGACTTCAGCAAACTCGAGACGCTTGGTCAGAAAACGCATCCTGCGATCGATTTCCCTGAGTCTTTTTTTGCCGTAGAGATAATCACCGTTTTCAGATCTGTCACCGTTTGAGGCTGCCCAGGAGACAATTTTTACCATCGCAGGGCGCTCTTCCAGCATCAGACAAGCCAACTCCTTGCGTAAAGCTGCATAACCGGCAGGCGTAATGTAGTTCCGAGTACCTGGAGGCAGAGGCGCAGCCTCAGGAAAGTCCTCATCCGCGTCTTGATCCGACTCTTTAACAAAAGCTTTATTCATCTGCTTAATGATCTCAATACCAGCTTCAAACCAAACCCTGCCATGCAGGTACAAGATCAGAGGGTAACCCAGGCAAACTGCCAAGGTCATGTCGACTTTCAATTGGGCTATGAAAATCAGACCCACAGGAAGCAAGAAACCCGTAGTCCCGCGCAACCTGAGCGTACTCGTGATATTGGTGTGGTGTGTGGCTGCCAGTGACAACCTCAATACCCTGCCCGCCCAAGTCTTTGAATTCAGCGAAAAAAGCAGCAAGCTGTGTTTGTGTGTAGTGATAACGACCAGGATGTGCGACCACAGCGACACCACCAGCACCATGAATCCAACTCACAGCGCAAGCAAGTTTTGCCCACTGCATTGGCTCATGTGCAGGGCCCTCATCGCTTAAATACTTGTCAAACACTGTTTGCACGTCGGGACAGTAACCCGCTTGCACAAGGTAGCGCGCGAAATGAGTACGGCTGATCAACTCAGGATTTCCTGCAAAGGGCAACACTCCTTCATAGGCACCGGGCATACCAAGTCGGGCAAGATTATCGCTAATACGCTTAGCACGCTCGGCTCGACCAGCTCGGGTTGCACGCAAACCCTCAACAAGTGCGGGGTGATCCTCATCTATACCGAGGCCAACAATGTGCACGGTTTGATTTGCCCAGGTAACCGAAATCTCCACCCCGCCAAGATAAGTCATACCCTGAGACTGAGCCGTAGCACGTGCTAATTTTTGACCTGACACCTCATCATGATCGGTCAGTGACCAGATGTTGACGCCACGCTGCGCAGCACGAAGCGCGACTGACTCGGGGCTCAGCACTCCATCCGAGACGGTTGAATGGCAATGCAGATCAACACAAGTCCCCATTTCATTACTCATAAAGAAATCCACAGATTGCATCAAGTTGAGCGGCCGTCATGAAAGTAGGTGCATGACCAACACCAGCAAACTCGATCGCACGCGCGTGCGAATTAACCTCAAGCATTTTTTTCAACGTGACTGGCGACAGCAAATCTGACTCCTGACCTCTTGTAATCAAGATAGGTACCTGAACTGAAGTGTAAGAATGCCAGAGGATTTGTTCGCCCTGAGTCGCTTGCTCTGGTGTCATGGATTTAAAGGCTGTTGCAATTCCAAGGTCATAGTGCTTGATCCACTTGCCACCCTGCTCAATATAAGTGTAGCGTGCAAGCTCCTGCCACTGTGAGTCTGTATGCGGGCCAAAAGAAGCCGCAGTTTTTTTAACGTATTCAACCGCAGTCTCAAAATCCTCAAAACTCACGGGTTCACCGACATATTGACCAATACGCTCGAGCGAAATTGGTTCGATATGAGGGCCTACGTCATTTAGGACAAGTTTATCCAGGCGCAGACCAGTTTCAGGCAAAGTCTGAAAGCACTGTGCTGGCGTTTTTTGTGCCTGCAAAGCGCGAGCATAAGCCATTGATCCAGCGTAAGCCATACCAATCAACCCGCCCATAGAGGTACCAACCCATTGCAAGCGAGACGGCTGCAAGCGAGCGATCAAACTCACCATATCGGCAGTGTATTGCGGGACGCCATAGAGCAGCGGATTAGCAAGCCGATCCGACAAGCCGCGACCAACTACATCAGGGCATATCACACGAAAATCTCTGGCTAGACGTCTGGCAAGATCGTCAAAATCTCGTCCCGTCCTGGTCAAACCATGCACGCACAAGATCGTATCGGGATTATCACTCGCTCCCCACTCGTGATAAGCCATGCGGTGCAAACCAGCAGGGCTGCTGCAAGTGACGGCTTTCAGGCGTGGTGAAGTCATGGATAGCTCCAGTAAGGTCTCAGCGTATTGTAGAGTCTTATTATGCCTTGAACAGCATCATTTCAGTGATGCCAATATCGCCGGATATCCTCGCGATGTGCTTTGACATTGAGCTCGTCCCGCTCAGAGGACACCTCAATTGCACCCTGGAGATCAGTTCGCCAGACTCTACTTCCCTGAGCCTGCCAGCGCTTTAAAACGATTATGTCCGGGTGTTTAAATCTATTCAAATAACCTGACTGAATAAGCGTATGACGAGGAGCAAAGTGTCGAACAAACAAGTCAGACGAAGAGCTCGCAGAACCATGATGCGCGGCCACAATCACCTCTGCCTTTAAATGTTGATTTGCTTGAACGAGCGTTTTTTCCTCATTGATACCAATATCTCCTGTGAGCAACGCTGAATGCATCGAGCCAGCCACATGCAGGACACAGCTATTCGCGTTTTTCTTTTTATTTGAGGCTGACCAGTCCTCAGGATGTAACACGGTAAATACAACGCGATCCCATACCCATTGCTGTCCACGTTGACAATAGGAAAAAATTGAACTGAGTGCTTCAAATTGCTGATTGTTTTTATTGGCCAGCGCTTTAGCCAACCAGACCGGGGCATCAAAGGAAGCATAGAGTTTCTGCACAGATTGTGTCTTGACTATGTGTGCAAGTCCTCCTGCATGATCCAGATCCGCATGAGAGACCATCAGGCCGTCAAGCCTGGTAATCCCCAAAGCACGCAAAACAGGTACAACCACGCGTTGACCTGCATCCGAGCTACCTTGAGTTGGACCTGCGTCGAAAAGCAAGGCGTGACTGCGAGTCTGGAGAATAATCGCACTACCCTGCCCGACATCCAGCGCAAGCATTCGCCAGCCGCCCTCCTCAGGACGTTCGGATCTTCCAACCAACGCAGGAAATATTAAACACCAGCCAGCCCACCGGGCAGGTATTCCCGGCGGTTGCATCGCCCAACCAACACCAGTTAGGGCCAGAAACAACAACCAGCCGGGAATCTTGGCTATGTCTAACATCGACCACTGCACTTGCGAGAGCCAGGTAATCGGATACATGGCGCCATGCATAGCGAAATTTGCCAGCCAGCCAATAGCCCAGCTAAGCGTTTCAACACCAGGAATCAGACTCATCAGCGCAAGCAATATCGCCAGTGGCGTAACAACAAAGGTGACAACCGGAATAGCCACAGCATTCGCTAGAGGAGAGCTGAGAGAAATTTGTTGAAACAAATAGGCAAGCAAGGGCGTCATGGACAGAGTAATCAACCACTGCAGACGGGCTGACTCTTTGAGGACAGCCAGTGTTCTTACTAAACGCGTTGCATCCTTACGCATACTGACCGCTTGTGTGCCTGCTGCAAATAAGACACAGACCGCGCCAAAAGAAAGCCAGAAACCAGTCGCAAGCGGCGACCAGGGATCAAGCACCGTCACAAGGGCCGCTGCAGCACTCAGTATCGTTGTCGGTCTCAGGCAATATCGAGTCATCATCCCAACCCCAACCACCAACAGCATGAAAAAAGTCCGCCTAGCAGGCACCCCCCAACCGGCAAGTAAACAATATAAAAAGGCAACGGCTAAGGACGCACAGGCGGCCATTACTCTTGCTGAAATTCTCTCGCACGCATAGCGTTTGCCGATACGTAATTTTTTCCATAGCCACAACATACTTAAACCGCCAAAGGCTGCAAGCATCGTGACGTGTGAACCACTAATGCTGACGAGATGTGTGATACCCGTACGATTAAAAACATCCCAGTCAGATGCGGACACACCATCCTGATCACCTATGGCCAGCGCAATCAGCACAGGGCCATATCTTGCGTCGCCCAATGCTTGACGCATGGCTTGACGGATATAGTGCCTGGTACGAGCCACCAAAACACGCATCGAACTATAAGCATCATCTGAAATTAGCTTTGGCTGACCTCGAATTTTTCCAAGCGCCCTGATATTTTTTTGAAACATATGCGCCTCAAAATCAAAACCAGAGGGATTCGAGGCGCCATGCGGTCTTTTAAGGACCAGGGCAGCACGCCACACCTGTCCGGGTAAGACAGACTCTCTGCCCTCAGGCCTGTCCTGCCAGGTCACGAGAATATTGCGAGGGATATCTGAGGGAGCAGCTCCAATGACTTGAGCTTCAAATCTCTGTTGTTCATTCTGATCCTGCGCCATACTCATCACACGAAAGCATAAACGGGTCACAACGTTCTCGTTTGACTGTGACAGGACTTCAGCTAACCGGCCTTTCCCCAGAAAGATTGTCCAGCTGATAGTGGCCATCATAGAGATGACCCCAGCTATCAACATAAAACTCAGCCGAAATAAAACCCCCGAAGCATGCCGGCGTAACAGGAGCGCAATCGTAACTGTGCCAACAACCAGGAAAACTAAACAAACCACTAAGTTTTTTAAGTCAGGCAATTCACGCAATAAGTGTGTCAGGCATGCACCCGAGACGATACAAACGGCAATGACTCTGAGCACAATTTACCCGCAAAATGCGAGCATCCTGAGCGAGTGCAATTACAATAGCAAGCAGCATGTGACCTTAGGGGCACACAAACACCTCACGGAATGACAAGACATGTTTCAAATATTGCGCCGTCCTGACGTACTGATTGTTACCCTGGCTGCTGCGGGCATTCTCATGGTAACGATGGGAATTCGCCAGTCATTTGGTCTTTATATCAGCCCAATCAGTGAGACAACTGGCATGGGCATTGCCACCATCAGTTTTGCTTTAGCAATCGGACAATTCACTTGGGGTGTGATCCAACCTATCGCGGGTGCAGTCTCAGATCGCTACGGGCCGAGAGCTGTTCTGATCGCAGGACTATTTATCCTCGCCCTGGGCTGCGCATCAGCTCCTTTTGCTCAGAGTGGTTTTGGACTTACGATTTCGATGGGTGTACTGGCTGCGATTGGCTCGGGTGCAGGCAGCTTTTCAGTGTTGATCAGTGCTGCGGCTAACCGGTTGCCGCCCGAGGCAAGAGGAGCAGCTTCCGGCGTCATCAATGCAGGGGGATCGTTTGGTCAATTTGTTTTTGCACCTATCGTGCAAAAGCTCATTCAGTCGTTTGGCTGGATGGGAGCGATGTGGGCAATGGCGATCGCCACGCTGGCAACTTTACCGCTGATACGTACCCTTTCAAGTGCAGAAAAAAAACCTCAAACACATACGCAACAAGATCAGGGCTTGAGGCAAGCCGTGAGCGATGCGCTGAAAAACCCCAGCTATTTGCTTTTACATGCTGGATTTTTTACCTGTGGATTTCATATTGCATTTCTAGTGACGCACCTCCCTGGCGAAGTAAATCTCTGCGGCTTACCCGCAAGCGTCGCAAGCTGGTCGCTAGCAATTATTGGTCTTGCAAATATATTTGGCAGTATCTATGCCGGAGGTTGCGTCGCCAAATATCGCAGCAAATACATTCTTGCCCTCATGTATGGCTCTAGAGCTGTCTTAATCGGGATATATTTGCTGATGCCCAGAACCGACTGGACCTTCTATATTTTTGCCGCAGGACTTGGCTTTACGTGGCTTGCCACGGTACCTCCTACAGCAGCACTCGTCGGCAAACTATTCGGAACACGTTATCTGGCTACCTTGTTTGGTCTGACGCTGCTGTCCCACCAGATTGGGGGGTTTTTAGGTGCCTGGCTTGGTGGTGTCGCCATCACTCAATTCGGCGACTACTCATGGATGTGGTATGCGGACATGGTACTTGCCGCAGCAGCCGCGCTACTTAATCTGCCAATTAAAGAAGCGCCGATTAAAGATGCACTGATTAAAGATGCACCGCTTAAAGAAGCTCGGAATTAACAAGCACTGATTCAACCCGGATTAGTGAGACATCCAGGCCAGGCGAGGACAGACACGCAAAGCGGTTCTGGCCGTTGCATCAATCACCTCGTTCACACTCTGGCCGCGCAAATCAGCAACTACCTGAGCGATGCGGGCAACCTGCTCAGGTTCATTGCGTCGTGTACCTGCCAGCCACTCGGGCGCGATATCAGGCGAGTCGGTTTCAAGTACAAGTGAGTCAAGACTGATTTCTTTGGCCAGACGCCGTATCTGCAAGGCGCGGCTGTAAGTCATCGCTCCACCAAGCCCAAGTGCAAAACCTAAATCAATAAATTGCTGAGCTTGCTGAAAACTGCCATTAAAAGCGTGAGCAATTCCTCCCGAGACCCTGCAGCGTCTCAAGTATTTCAAAACAAAATCTTGCGCTCTGCGAACGTGCAAAAGGACTGGCAGATCAAACTCGCGGGCAAGCTCAAGCTGAGCGAGAAAAAACATTTCCTGTTTTTCACGCGCCGATCCCTGTGAAATTTCTGGTACAAAAAAATCCAGTCCAATTTCACCCACAGCAATAAGTTTTGGATCATCCCTATGGGCGATCAAAACCTCTCTGAGCAATTCAAGATGTTCCGGTTCGGCACGCGCAACATACAGTGGATGGATACCTAATGCGTAAGCACCTTGTTCAAACTGATGAGCGAGTATTCTTACCGTATCAAAATTTGATACTTCTACCGCGGGAATAATCAAACCTTTGAGGCTTGCAGCCTGCGCACGAGCGATGACCAGGTCTCGGTCCTGATCAAACTCAGAAGCGTCGAGGTGGCAATGTGTATCAAGGAGCATCAACCAGCCGGCCCGATTCCATATAAAGTCTGCGATCGGCCAACGCAGCGAGCTCTGGGTCGTGCGTGACGATGACAAATGCAGTGCCTGATTCCGCATTAACGCGTTTGAGTAAGGCAAACATCTGATGCGCCGTCTGACGATCCAGATTACCCGTTGGTTCATCAGCCAGGACACAGGCAGGCCGTGTCACCAGAGCGCGCGCCAAGGCGATACGTTGCCTCTCTCCGCCAGAGAGTTGACCGGGGAAATGTTCCAACCGGCTGGTTAAACCAACCAGATCGATAACTTTAAGCGCTTGTTCGCGTGCGGCACTGCGCGACGCACGTCGAACAATTAGAGGCATTGCGACATTATCTAACGCTGAAAACTCTGGCAGCAGATGATGGAACTGGTAGACAAAACCTAGCGCACGATTGCGTAATCTGCTGCGATCCGCTTCCGAAAGTCCCTCTGCGGACTCGCCCGCTACGGTCACCTGCCCAGAGGTTGGCAAATCCAGTAAGCCGAGGGTGTGGAGCAAAGTGCTTTTGCCTGATCCTGAAGCACCGATCACTGCAACCATTTCGCCAGGGGAAACAGCCAAACTTACATCAGTCAGAACATCGACACGCACTGGGCCCTCGTCGTAGTGCTTGTATAGGCTAGAGGCTTGCAGCGCATATTTAGTCATGACGCAACACCTGCGCTGGTTGCAGACGCGAGGCGCGCCAACTGGGATATAAAGTTGCCACCAGAGACATCACCAGAGAGGTGACTCCTATTGAAACGATATCCGACATCCGGGGATCAGAGGGCAAGTTGCTGATGAAATAAACTTCACGCGGCAAGAACTGCGTACCAACCATACGCTCAATGGCTGGGACGATCACATCAATATTGAATGCAATGCCCATTCCGGCAGATACGCCAAGCAGTGTGCCGATCATGCCGATCAGCGCACCTTGCACCAGAAAAATTCTCGCGATCTCTGCTGGGGTAGAACCAAAACTGCGCAAGATGGCAATATCCGATTGTTTATCCTTGACGGCCATCACCAGTGAGGACAGCAGATTGAAGGCCGCGACCGCAACAATCAAGGCAAGAATCAAAAACATCATTCTTTTTTCAGTCTGAACTGCGGCGAACCAGGTACGGTTGTTACGCGACCAATCACCAATCAGAACATTCGGAGGTAACAAAGGAATCAATGAGCGGGCGATTTCTGGTGCGCGATACATATCGCTGACACGCAAGCGCACACCAGCCGAGCCACTCTCGCGGAACAATTTTGCCGCATCGGTCACATCGACAAACGCAAGAGAGGAGTCGTATTCATAATGTCCAGAGCGAAAGACGCCAACCAGTGTAAATTGACGCATGCGGGGCGTTATACCTGCAGGCCCGACATTGGCTTGTGGGGCAAGCATCATGATGGTCTGGCCTAGACGCACACCTAGCAAATCTGCAAGCTCTTGTCCCAGAATGATGCCAAAACCACCCGCTTTCAAATCATCAAGCTTGCCGGAAACCATCTGGCGACCGATATCAGATACACCAGACTCCGTCTGAGGATCGATACCCCGTACCTGCACACCTCGCAACTCCTGACCATGCATCAACATGCCTTGGGCAGAAACAAAGGGGGCCGCGGCTTTGACCTCTGGGGATTTGGAGGCATCGTCTGCGATGGATTTCCATTGCGAAATAATCCTCTCAGGATCCCGACCGTCTACATATATTTCGACATGCGGCAAAACAGAAAGCATTCGGTCGCGAACCTCTTTCTGAAAGCCGTTCATGACGGAAAGCACAACAATCAAGGCGGCAACACCAAGCGCGATCCCGGCCATTGAAGTGGCCGCAACAAAAGAGACAAAGCGGTCGCGTCGGCCTTTACGGCCGCGCAAACTGCTCAAACCCGCATAACGGGCTCCAATCCAGAGTTCATAGGGTAGTTTCATCACTTCGCCATTATTACATCAAACTCCGCGCCATCCCACTACAATCACAGAATGGAAATTCTGATCCCAGGCACCTTGCCTCCCCCGACCATCGCACCAGAACTTGTTCAGTATCTTGAAGCCGCCTGTCCGTCACTGATTGAGCGATTCAAGCGTCAGCGTGCAGAAATACTAGCGTTGCACCCGGATGAGACGGGCTGCACCCCTTATGAGGCCGTTGAGCTTAAACGACTTGGTTTTGTCCCCTCCGAGGGGATGAACTTATCGGCAGGTCTTGGACCCTTCAGGGCAGGCGTACGTGCCTTAGACGAGCAAGTCTGGATTGCCGAACTTGCAAGTGTGGCGATTCGTGCCGAAGGCCCAACGCTGCTCGATCCGGACTTACTGGCTATCACTCAGGCAGAATCAGATGCACTCTTTGACGCCGTCTCGACTCTTTGGGCGGGCACCGGTATCTCTGCTTTGGCTCTCAGTCCAATGCACTGGAGAGTATGGTTGCCAAGCAATCCCGTTTTTAACTCGGTGAGCCCACGCGCCATCGCGGGTATGGCGCTAGCAGACTGGTGGCCACAACATGAAACTTTACGTAGCTGGCGAAAGTTACTCAACGAAATTCAGATGATCTGGCACGAACATCCCGTCAACCTTGAACGCACTGAGCGTGGCCTGCCTCACATCAACAGTCTCTGGCTCTATGGTGGTGCCAAGGGCTGGAAACCCCAGCCAGACAATTCAGTCGTCTTATTTGATGGCTTGGTGAAAAGTCATCAGCAAAGCGACTGGGCAAGCTGGATTCATACGCTGCCTGCGCTTAAAGCGTTTATCGACTCACACCCAGAGGACGCGACCCTGACCTTATTGGGTCAACAACACGGTATACAACTTACTGCAGCCCAACGTAGTTGGTGGGCTCGTATATTGCCTGCCAAGAAACACAACTGGAAAAGCTGGTGGAATCTCCAAAACTAACCGTCCGTCGCTACGATCTGCAAATCAGCCAGCGGCTTGAAAACTCAGGCGTTCACCCGCTGCTGGCCAGGCTCTGGGCAGCAAGAGGGATTGAGCACACAGAAGATATTCGGCTGGAATGGCCTGCGATGTTGGCACCTAACGGTCTGACACATGCCGAGCATGCCGCTGTTTTACTGGCCGATGCGATTGCCTCACGCAAAAAAATGCTGATTGTGGCTGACTACGATTGTGACGGGGCTACGGCCTGTGCTGTCGGTCTGCGTGGTCTGCGCGCCATGGGTGCAGATGTAGACTTTCTTGTACCAAATCGCTTTGAAACAGGCTACGGCTTATCGCCCGCAGTCGTTGAATTGGCGCTGACGCATAGTAGCGGCAGACCAGACTTGCTGATCACAGTGGATAACGGAATTGCAAGCGTCGAAGGTGTTGCTGCCGCGAATGCCGCCGGGATCGGTGTGATTGTGACGGATCATCATTTGCCGGGAGAAACCCTACCGGATGCCTTGGCGATAGTTAACCCGAATCAACGTGGCTGCGGATTTTCATCAAAAAATCTTGCTGGTGTCGGTGTCATTTTTTACCTCATGCTGGCTCTGCGCGCCGAACTGCGCAAACGCGGCGTATTCCCAGAAAATGGTGGGCCTCGCCTGGATGCTCTTGCCGATCTCGTAGCACTTGGCACAGTAGCTGACGTTGTCAAACTCGATCCTAATAATCGCTTGCTCGTCACGCGCGGCCTCGAACGTATGCGACGCGGTCAGTTGCAACCAGGTATGCGCGCCCTGTTCGCTGTCGCCTCGCGCGATCCTGCCGCGGCAAGTGCACTGGATCTTGGATTTGCGATTGGTCCTCGCATCAATGCTGCCGGAAGACTCGCTGATATGGGTCTAGGAATACGTTGCCTGACGACTGACGATGACATGGTTGCACTGGATTTAGCTCGCGAACTCGACACCATCAATCGGGAACGCCGGGTCATTGAAGGTGTTATGAAAGAACAGGCATTAACCGCAACAGAAGCAATACAGTCTGGTGTTGTGGGCGCCTCAGTCTGTGTCTTTCATCCCGAGTGGCATCAAGGTGTGGTGGGTTTGGTCGCCTCGCGTCTGAAAGAAAAGTTTTTCAGGCCAACGCTTGCCTTTGCCCCTGCGGACGGCGATGAGTTGCGAGGCTCAGGGCGCTCCATTCCCGATGTTCATTTACGTGATGTGCTAGACCTGGTTTCCAAGAGGCATCCCGGTTTGATCAGAAAATTTGGCGGTCATGCCATGGCGGCAGGGCTGACACTTGGGCGCGATGATTTTGAAAAATTCGGCCCAGCCTTTGAACAGGCCGTAATAGAGCTGACCGGACGCAAAAGCTTCGAACCTGTTATCGAAACGGACGGATCGCTCGAACCAGGTTACGCCAACGCACAAGTAGCGACTATGTTGCAGCAGCAGGTCTGGGGAGCAGGTTTTGGTGCACCACTCTTTTTAGATGACTTTACGGTTCGCAATCAGAAATTAGTAGGCGAAAAACATCTAAAACTTTCTTTAGAACGAGGACACCAACGCTTTGATGCAATCTGGTTTGGACATGTTGAAAGCCTGCCTGAATTTGTCAAAGTTGCCTACAGACTGGAACAAAACGTCTGGAACGGCATGGTTTCGGTTCAACTTGTTGTTGAACACGCCTGCGCGGCTTGAGCAAACCCATTAAAATAACAAGTTAACTTAATTATTGCTGGATACCCAAAGATGGAAGCCGAACGTCAAAACCTGATTTCTTCCCGCCTTGCCGACTATGCTGCGCGGGAGTCGGCTCTTCGGGGGTATCTTTGACTACGATGCCAAATCTGAGCGCCTGCACGTTGTCAATGCTGAACTAGAAGACCCCACCGTCTGGAATGACCCCAAACGCGCTCAAGACCTGGGACGCGAGAAAAAGAGTATTGAGGATGTGGTCAACACCCTCACCTCGCTGGCTCAATCCATTGCAGACTCCAGTGAGTTGTTTGAGCTCGCCGCTGCGGACTCTGATGACGAAACACTCATCGCGATTGAATCTGATGCAGAACAGTTTCAGGCCATTCTCGAGGGAATGGAGTTTCGCAGGATGTTTAACAATCCTGCTGATCCGCTTAACTGTTTTCTGGACATCCAGGCAGGTGCTGGCGGCACCGAAGCTCAGGACTGGGCATCTATGCTGTTGCGCCAGTATCTGCGCTACGCGGAACGAAAAGGTTTCAAAACAGAGTTACTCGAAGAATCAGAGGGTGAAGTCGCTGGTTTGAAATCGGCCACGATCAAAATCGAGGGTGAGTACGCATTTGGTTTCTTGCGTACCGAGAGCGGAGTACACCGGCTGGTTCGCAAAAGCCCTTTCGACTCCTCGGGCGGTCGCCACACCTCTTTTGCCAGTGTATTTGTATATCCTGAGGTGGATGACTCGATTGAAATCGATATCAATCCAGCAGATTTGCGGATTGATACTTACCGGGCCAGCGGTGCGGGTGGTCAACACATCAACAAGACAGACTCAGCCGTTCGGATTACGCATGTACCGACCAATATCGTTGTGCAATGTCAGAACGATCGCTCACAGCACCGTAACCGTGCCGAAGCCATGCAGATGCTGAAATCGCGATTGTTTGAACTCGAAATGCGCAACCGTATGGCTGAACAGCAAAAGATGGAAGACGCCAAAACAGATGTAGGCTGGGGACATCAGATTCGCTCCTACGTGCTGGATCAGAGTCGTATCAAAGACTTACGCACCAACGTTGAAATCTCCAATACCCAGAAAGTCCTTGACGGTGATCTGGACCCCTTCATTCAGGCGAGCCTGAAACAAGGTGTTTAATTGAATGCAAATAAGGAAATTCACATGCCACGTATCACTATTCTGACAGGTACCTCGCGCGGACTCGGTGGTGCGCTGGCTGCGCAACTGATTCAATCCGTCGGTAAAGAGCAAGGCCATCTTGTGACGCTTTCGCGTAAGAAATCCGAGGCGCTTGAAACCGCGGCGAAAGCACAGAACACAACGCTGACCCAGATCGAAGCGGATCTGTCTGATCGTGCAGCCATTGAGCGGGCTGGCAAACTTTTGCACGCTCTGGTTGCAGGTTTTAACAGCGTAAGAGTGATACACAATGCGGGTGTTGTCACGCCGATTGCGCAAGCCGAGGCCTTTTCGAGCCTGGACGCCATTAACAATACCTTTCAGATCAACATTACAGCGCCAATTTATTTAACTGCAGAGATTTTATCTGCCTCGCGACACACAACTGACCGACGTATCATGCTGATTTCTTCCGGAGCAGGTCGTAATGCCTCCTCTGGCTGGGGGGTCTATTGCGCCACCAAAGCGGCGATGGATCGCTATGCCGAGTGCGCACAACTAGACGAAGGCGAGCGTGCTCGTATTGTCTCCATGGCGCCTGGCATCATGGATACCGACATGCAGGAAACTATTCGCGCAACCCCTAAAACAGACTTCCCTTCACTTGAGCGGTTTGTTAATTTGCACCAGCAAAAACAACTCACCACGCCAGAAGACGTCGCACGTAAATTGCTGATCGCAATGGAAAACGACTCCTTTGGCGCCACCACCATCGACGATATACGTCAACATACATTCTGATCATGACTGATACGCACACACCACAGCACGACGAAAACCACTTAATCGCTGAGCGTCGCGCAAAACTCGCTGCAATCCGCGAAAAGGGCGTTGCGTTTCCTAATGATTTCATACCCGCTGATCGTGCGGCAGCTCTGCACTCAGCCTACGGAGCACAAGAGCAAGCTCCTCTCGCAGAGGCAGCTCATCCTGTTTCGGTGGCTGGACGTATGATGCTCAAGCGTGTGATGGGCAAAGCTAGTTTCGCGACCTTACAGGACAGCACAGGACGTATTCAGATTTACCTGGACAAAAACACCCTTGGTGATGAAACCTATGATGCCTTCAAGCACTGGGATAGCGGTGACATTCTGGCCATTACTGGCACGATGTTTAAAACCAATAAGGGCGAGTTATCCATTCATGCGCAAACGGCCAGACTGATCGCAAAATCCTTGCGTCCCCTGCCAGATAAATTTCACGGCCTTGCTGATCAGGAGCTTCGCTATCGTCAGCGCTATGTTGATCTGATCATGACCGAACAAACCCGCCAGACGTTTGCCGCCCGCAGCAAAGCAATCGGTGCGATACGTCAGGTCATGCTTGACAACGGCTTTCTCGAAGTCGAAACACCAATGCTGCACGCGATCCCCGGTGGGGCCGCAGCTAAACCTTTCGAGACGCATCACAACGCGCTCGATATGGAAATGTTTTTGCGTATTGCGCCAGAGCTTTATCTCAAGCGACTTGTGGTGGGGGGCTTTGAACGCGTCTTTGAAATCAACCGCAACTTCCGAAATGAAGGTGTCAGTCCGCGCCACAATCCAGAATTCACCATGATGGAGTTCTATGCGGCCTACACAAATTATCAGTGGCTGATGGACTATACAGAGCAGATTATTCGCGCTGCCGCGATCGAAGCAACAGGCTCAGCTACCCTCACCTATCAAGGTCGGGAACTTGATTTATCTAAACCGTTTCATCGTCGCACCATTGTGCAGTCCATTCTTGAGCATGTACCAGAGTTCAGTGAAGCCGAGCTGGCTGATATCGAATTCGTCCGCAGCCAGCTCAAAAAGCGTGGTGTCGATGTCAATGCACCAAATATCGCGCGTGCTGGCCTAGGCGCCTTGCAACTTGCTCTCTTTGAAGAAACAGCTGAGTCGCAGCTTTGGGAGCCGACCTATATCATCGATTATCCGATTGAGGTATCTCCTCTCGCACGCGAGTCTGATACCCGTCCTGGCATTACTGAGCGCTATGAACTGTTTATTACGGGTCGCGAAATCGCCAATGGCTTTTCTGAGTTAAATGACCCGGAAGATCAGGCTGCGCGCTTTCATGCACAGGTCGAGGCAAAAGATGCCGGTGACGAAGAGGCGATGTACTACGACGCAGATTACATCCGAGCACTTGAGTACGGTATGCCCCCGACTGGTGGTTGTGGTATTGGCATTGATCGTCTGGTGATGCTGATTACTGATTCACCCAGTATTCGTGATGTCATCCTGTTCCCGCATTTACGCAAAGAAGACTAGAACAATATTACTGATATAAATCCATACTGTTCTCAGTCAAGAGTATTCAACTCGAGATAACGCGAAAGATAGTCCACAAAGGCTTTAACTTTTGCAGAGTTTTTCCTTTGTGGTGGGTACATAGCATTAATTGGGAGCGGGCGCATAGCCCAGCTCTTGAGTAAAATTTTCATTTCTCCAGTTTTAATTTCCTCCTCAAAAAGCCAGGTTGGTGAGTAGCAAATACCCATACCCCTCAAACCAGCTTCGTAAATAGCAATGGAGCTATTTGATTGAAAATTTCCGGTCACTCTGACTTTTTCAGTCTTTCCTTCCAGGTCCGTAAACTCCCATATATTTCTACTTTGTAATTCTGTATAAATTATGCATTGGTGATGCAATAAATCTGATGGAATTTGAGGAATTCCGATTGAATTTTTAACTCGACGGAGATACTGACTGCTTGCTACGACAGCACGATGCGTAACCCCAACTTTTTTAGCTAGTAATGAACTATCCGGCAAATCACCAATCCTAATTGCTACATCTACCCCTTGCTCAACGATATCTATCCAACCATCATTAAGATTAAGGTCAAGATTTAGATCGGGGTGCTCACTTAAGAAATCGGCAATTAAGTGCATCAGAACCTTACGGCCAAACCCGACTGATGCTGCGATTTTCAAGTTTCCAGAAACCTGATGCGTACGACTCAGCAAAATAGATTCCGCATCCTGAAACTCAGACATTAATCTCCTTATTTCTTCAAAATAGCGCTGCCCATCCTCAGTTAGTGATATTGATCTTGTAGTGCGACTGAGGAGCAGAGCACCGAGCTTATTTTCAAGAGCTGCAATATTTTTGCTAACAGTACTTTGACTTTTACCCAGCTCTTTGGCTACAGCAGAGAAACTTCCTGTTTCAGCCACGCGAAGAAACATTTGAATCGCTTCGAATTTATTCATATTTTTCAGTTATTCAATTTTAGAATATATGTTAGTCAAAAAATCCTACTTATATTCTCAATAAAAATAAATAATAATCAAATTCGAGCATTTATTTTGGCCAACTTAAGCACAAAACAGTCACCCATGCGAAGACTGGATACAAAGTTAAAACAAGGAGTTCAAAAATGTCAGCTTTTTATTCTTATGAACCAAAGAATGGTCATGGTTTACCACACGATCCTTTTAATGCGATAGTAGGACCGAGACCGATCGGCTGGATATCTACCCAAAGTAAACAAGGCGTGTCAAACATCGCACCATACAGTTTTTTTAATGCTTTTAACTACATACCGCCTATCATTGGATTTTCTAGTGTCGGGCGAAAAGATACTCTCAATAATATTGAGCAGACTGGTGAGTTTGTATGGAATTTAGTGACAGCTGATTTAATCAATCAAATGAACCAATCTTGCGTGGCCTATCCACCACAGGTAAGTGAATTTGAGGCCGCCGAACTAGAGCAGGCTAAATCAGTGTTGGTTCAGCCCTCAAGAGTTGCAAGAGCAAAGGTTGCCTTCGAGTGCAAATGCACAGAAATCATTCAACTCAAGCGCTTATCAGGTGAAATCGTTCAAACGTGGTTAATTTTAGGTGAGGTCGTACAAATTCATATTGATCGGTCACTGTTAAAAAACGGCATTTATGAAACTGCTGAAGCGAATCACGTATTAAGAGGTGGAGGTCCTGCAGATTACTTTAAAATTAATAGTGATCAATTGTTTAAGTTGCCGCGACCTGAATAAATCATAAATTTTAGAAACTCGTGATTGCGAAATGACGTATTAAACTATTGGGAATATATGCTCAAATGTTAGGGCTTTGATGTGTTGTGGGTTAATCGGCTGGGTCACCCTTGCGAAGAACTTGGTCAACGTCCAAATTATGAAGGCTCTTCTCTTACCGATGTCCTGCAAAGTATTTAATCGATCGCCTCTCATTTAAGCACTCATATGATCGAAAAAATTTTAAGTATTACTCTCCCAATCTTTACTATAGTTTTTGCTGGATTTTTTTACGGAAAATTTAAAAAACCCGAAATGAAGGGGGCGAATCAAATCGTTATCGATTTGGCGCTACCTTGCTTAATCTTTGTTTCACTTTCAGTCAAACAATTTGACTTTAAAAGCACCAGTAATTTCGTATCGATCTCGATACTTATCATTATGTTATCTGGACTGGTCGCCTGGCCTCTGGTTCGTTATTCTGGAACAAATGCAAAAGCACTAATACCGTTAGTGATGTTTGGCAATGTGGGGCCAATCGGGATTCCGTTAACTTTTTTAGCGTTTGGTACCGATGGTCTTGCACCTGCAGTTTTACTTTTAGTATTTTCGAACGTGCTCCAGTTTTCAGTTGGTGTTGGCATCATGAGCGGACGATTTGATGCTCGATTAATTTACACAAGCCCTCTGATCTGGGCAACCATAGGAGGTATCATATTTTCAAGCTTCCAAATTTCCCTGCCTGTCTGGGTGGAAACTTCATTAACGATGATAGGAAGCATCCTCGTTCCACTGGCCTTGCTCTCCTTAGGGACCAGGTTGGTTGAGAGTAAGGTTGAGCATCTCAAAATTGGGGTGATCGGTTCAATCGTTGTTGCACTCTTTAGATTACTGGTAACGTTCGCCTTACTTTCTGTGGTTGCTTTAGAACCAATACAGCGCGGTGCCTTGATTCTGTTTGCTGGTCTACCCCCAGCAATTTTCAACTACATGATTGCTGACCGATACAATCAGGAGCCTGATAAGGTCGCCTCAATCATTATCGTTTCGCATTTATTTTCGCTGATCGTTTTACCGCTAGTCTTGTGGTTAGCTTTGTAGTGTTGAACCAAACTATAAAACCCACCATGAGGACGAGGTTTATTTTTTATAGCTGTCTAGCCAATTTAGTCCTGCTTCAACATTTGTGCGGGGTTTGTACTCAGCCCCAACCCAGCCAGCATACCCAAGCGCATCAATACGGTTGATCACCACAGGATAATTAACCTCACCCTCATCAGGCTCAGCACGACTTGGTACCGCAGCAATCTGGATATGCCCAATATGCGGCATATAGTGCTCAAGCTTAGTGAGTATGTCACCCTCGGACACGCCAACGTGATAAACGTCAAACATCAATTTGATATTTGAACGCTCGCAGGCCTCGCGAATGGCATTGGATTGAGCTTGAGTTGAGTAAAAATAATTAGGTTTATCACGCGGATTGATAGCCTCGAGCAAAAGAGTCACGCCCTTTGCCGCGGCAAGATCGGCGGCCCACTGGAGGTTTTTAATCACGGTCTGCGTTGCGGCTGGCCGTTTATTTTCTTCGATCACACCGGGCATCACATGTATCGAGCCAGCTCCGGCAGCGAGACACCAGTCAAGGGATTGCTGGAATACGCGTTGAAAATCAGACTCCCGTCCAGGCAAAGCGGCTAAGCCTGATTCACCTGGCTTGCCCAGCGGCGTATTTGCTGCCAGTAAGGTCAAACCAAGTCGCTTGCAAGCGTCTTTTACGTCCTCGGGCGAGGTGTCATAAGGCCAGTGCAGTTCAATCGCTTTAAAACCGTTATTTGCAGCGAGCTCAATGCGCTCCAGCAAAGGCTTATCGGACCAGAGAAAACCAAGGTTTGCTGAAAAACGGGCCATGACAATATCCTCGATCAGTGACTTTCTTTTGCGTGATTAATCGTATAGCGGGGGATCTCAATGATGAGATCAGCTTTGGCGACACGTGCCTGACAAGACAGACGGGACAGCGTTGAGAGTCCCCAGGCACGGTCAAGCAAATCCTCTTCGGAGTCGGTCGCAGGCTCGAGAGAGTTAAAACCTTCTTTGACAATTACATGGCAAGTTGTACAAGCGCAAGAGAGTTCACACGCATGTTCAATCTCGATATGGTGATCAAGCATCACTCGACAAATAGAGGCACCCTCGGGCGCATCTTCAATCACTTTACCCGCAGGACAGACATCGGGATGAGGCAGAACAGTAATTTTAGGCATGTCATTTTATCAATCAGAAAATTAACCAACGTCGCTCAGTGATCGACCCGTCAAAGCAGCCCGGATACTTCGATCCATGCGTTTGGCGGCGAAATCGTCCGTGGCAGCGGATAAGGCTTTAATCGCCTGGCGAATCGCGTCCACCTCCTCACCCGCGGCGACCAGACGTGTAGCCTGGAGTTGTTGTTCGATGCGGGTTTGCTCTGCAGCACCAAGCAGGTCAGCATCCGCAAGTAAAGCAGCCTCGACGGATTCGATGAGTTGGGCTGCATCGACTTGTTGTTCGCGCAACATGCGCATCTGTGCATCATGATCGGCCTGAGCCATACCATCGGTCAGCATACGCGAGACCTCCTCGTCGCTTAAACCGTAAGAAGGTTTAACTGTGACAGAGGCTTCTACACCCGAGCCAAGCTCGCGAGCCGTCACACTAAGCAAGCCATCTGCATCGACCTGAAAAGTAACGCGTATACGCGCTGAACCGGCGACCATTGGCGGTATTCCACGTAACTCGAATTTTGCGAGTGAACGGCAATCTGAAACCAGATCACGCTCGCCTTGAACAATATGAACGGCAAGCGCAGTCTGACCGTCTTTGAAGGTCGTGAACTCCTGCGCTCGTGCCACAGGTATGGTGCTATTGCGTGGAATAATGTGCTCGACCAAGCCACCCATGGTTTCCATTCCAAGAGTCAAGGGTGTCACATCCAGCAACAACCAGTCTTCACCCGGATTGCGGTTACCAGCAAGCAGATTAGCCTGCAACGCAGCACCTAAAGCTACCACCTGATCAGGGTCCAGATCAGTCAGAGGGGTAGTGCCAAAAAAACTCTGAACTGCAGCGCGAATCACAGGCATGCGGGTTGACCCACCCACCATCACGACGCCTTTGATCTCAGCAATCGACAAATTTGCGTCTTTAAGGGCACGTTTAGCGCAAAAAAGTGTCTTTTCGACTAAAGGTTTGGCAAGCAACTCGAATTCTTTGCGATTCAGACTGAGAGAAAAAGGCCCAGAGGATAAAACAAGGCGTTCAGTATGCACCTCAGTGTCTGTCGCCGTATCGGTAAGGGCCTCGCGTAAAACGCGTGCAGCACTCAGCAAGGCGCGTCGATCGGCGTGGTCAACCCCGGTCAGCGCATGCTTGGCGATCGCTTGCGAGACAATTAAGGCATCAAAATCATCACCACCTAGTGCAGTATCCCCACCCGTAGCGACAACCTCAAAAACGCCACGTGACAAGCGAAGTAAAGACATATCAAAGGTGCCGCCACCTAAATCGTAAACGGCATATACGCCTTCCGAGCCATGATCTAAGCCATAAGCTATAGCGGCCGCAGTTGGCTCATTCAGGAGCCGTAAAACATTCAGTCCCGCCAAGCGCGCCGCATCACGTGTTGCCTGGCGTTGAGCATCATCAAAATAAGCTGGCACAGTAATCACTGCGCCCACAAGTGAATCACCTAAAGTGCCTTCTGCTAGAAATTTAAGTTTTTCCAGAATTTTGGCGGCGACCTCAACAGGCGACAAGTCAGCATACTGGGTGTGAATCTTGACGGATTGCGCATCCTGTATGAAAGCGTAAGGCATTCCAGAGTCTAGTGCGTCCTGGTAGGACTTACCCATCAAACGCTTGATGGAAACCAGCGTATCAAGGGGGTGCGCAGCCTGAAAACCCAGTGCATCGGCGCCTACATGCGTATTTTTATTGGCATCGATATAAACAGCCGAGGCAACTAAGTTGTGACCCTTTTCATCAGGCAACACCTCTGCGACACTGCTGCGCACTGACGCGACTAATGAATGCGTCGTACCTAAATCGATGCCAACAGCGAGTTTGCGCTGATGCGGTGCGGGTGATTCACCAGGTTCAGAGATTTGCAATAAGGCCATCAGTGTTCTTTATCAACTTTTCAAGAAACATCCACTCACGAACACGCTGAGCCGCCTCGGCATAACGTTTTTCGTCAAGCAGGGATTGTACTTCCGCGCAGAGTGAGGACAACGCTGACGAAAGCTCATTTTTAAATGCCTGTGCCCCATCAAGGTCAGGGTGGTCACTTAATTCATCCAAGCGCTCGTGCCATTGCATTTGCTGCATCAAAAAATCAGCGGACATGGCGGTATTCGTCTCGGTCTGCAAATCAACTCCTGCAGACTCGCAAATGTAACGAGCACGTGAGAGCGGATCTTTCAAGACACGCAACGCCTCGTTAGCACGGGCGCTCCACTGCATCGCTACACGCTTTTCGGCAGCCGAGGCGGTTGCAAAACGGTCTGGATGAACGGCCATAGAGACCCGTTTCCAGGCTGCATCTAGGGCCGCGGCATCAATACCGAAGGTGTGAGGCAAACCAAAAAGCGCAAAATGATCCTGATCGTTCACGAGAAATTAAACCGTGAACGATTCACCGCAGCCGCAGGTCGCCTTTTCGTTGGGATTACGGAACTTGAAGCCCTCGTTCAGACCTTCACGTGCGTAATCAAGCTCGGTCCCATCAAGATAGGAAAGGCTTTTGGGATCAATAAAAACTTTTACCCCAAAACTCTCAAAGATCTGGTCCTCGCCGGCCGGCTGGTCAACATACTCGAGTTTGTAAGCCATACCCGAGCAACCTGTCGTGCGCACACCTAAGCGCAAACCGATACCGCTTCCGCGCTTTTGCAGGTATTTGCTGATGTGATCAGCAGCCTGCGCAGTAAGAGTGACAGCCATGATAATTATCCTGCGTGTTTTTCTTTGTAATCGGCGACAGCAGCTTTGATTGCGTCTTCGGCAAGAATCGAGCAGTGAATCTTGACAGGTGGCAAAGCGAGCTCTTCGGCAATCTGGGTGTTACGAATCGTCAGTGCCTGGTCTAGCGTTTTACCTTTGACCCACTCTGTGACCAGTGAGCTCGAGGCGATCGCCGAACCGCAGCCATAGGTTTTAAAACGAGCGTCTTCAATAATACCTTCGTCGTTCACCCGAATTTGTAATTTCATCACGTCTCCACAGGCAGGAGCACCGACCATGCCGGTTCCAACGTGATCATCACCCTTATCAAACGTACCCACGTTACGGGGGTTTTCGTAGTGATCCAGTACTTTGTCGCTATATGCCATTTTTACTCTCCAACCATGTTGATCAGTGGGCAGCCCACTGAACCGAATTCAAATCAATACCTTCTTTTGCCATTTCCCACAGAGGCGACATATCGCGCAATTTGCCAACGCGTGTCTTGAGCAACTCAACAGCGAAATCTATCTGCTCAATGGTGGTGAAACGACCAATCGTAAATCGGATCGAGCTGTGCGCAAGTTCGTCATTGCGACCCAGCGCGCGCAAAACATAGGAAGGCTCAAGACTGGCCGACGTACAAGCTGAACCACTCGACACGGCGAGCTCTTTAATCGCCATAATCAGGGACTCGCCCTCGACGTAATTAAAGCTGACATTCAGGTTGTGCGGCACACGGTGCTCTAGATCACCATTCAGGTAGACCTCTTCGATTTGCGATAAACCTGCCCACAAACGATCACGCAACATGCGGATACGTTCGTTTTCAGTGCCCATTTCGAGTTTGGCCAGAGCAAAACTCTCACCCATGCCAACAATCTGGTGCGTAGCTAAAGTGCCTGAACGAAAGCCACGCTCGTGGCCACCACCGTGCATTTGTGCCTCGATACGAATGCGTGGTTTACGGCGCACGTAAAGAGCACCGATTCCTTTGGGACCATAGGTTTTGTGTGCACAGAAGGACATCAAGTCGACTTTCAGAGCCTGTAAATCAATCGCGACTTTGCCCGTGGCCTGCGCTGCATCAACATGGAAAATGGTGTTGTTCGCACGGCACAACTCACCCAGTGTCGCGATATCCTGAATGACACCAATTTCGTTATTCACAAACATGACCGATACAAGAACCGTATCGGGACGCAAAGCCGCTTTGAAAACCTCAAGATCGATCAGGCCATTTTCCTGAACATTGAGGTAAGTGACTTCGAATCCCTGACGTTCGAGCTCGCGGCAAGGATCGAGCACGGCTTTGTGCTCGGTTTTGACGGTAATAACATGCTTGCCACGTTCAGCGTAAAAACCAGCTGCACCTTTAATAGCCAAGTTGTTGGATTCGGTAGCACCAGAAGTCCAGATAATTTCGCGCGGATCAGCATTCACAAGCGCGGCAACCTGCTCGCGCGCGTGCTCCACAGCGGCCTCAGCTTCCCAGCCATAAGAATGGCTACGGGAGGCGGGGTTACCTGCATTTTCGTACAACCAGGGCACCATCTTGTCGACGACTCGTGGATCAACTGGGGTCGTAGCCGAGTAATCGAAATAAATGGGACGCGACATAAAAAACTCCTGATCAAGCAAAAACAAAAAGTGAAATCGGCGAGGTTAAAGGACCACAGCGGAGGTGGATTTGACGCCTAAACCAGGGACATTAACCCTAACCGTCGCCCCGGGGGTCTGGTTGAGGTCCTGGAGCTGTTTCATACGCTGCTGATCAACCAGATCCTGCAGAGAAACAGAGTCAAGAAAATCAACCATCTTACGGTTCAGGGTTGACCACAGCTCGTGTGTCATACAAATACCGGGCTTACCATCCGTACCACTGGCGCAATCGGTTTTACCACCGCAATTTGTGGCATCGATAGGTTCATCAACCGCGAAAATGATATCTGCTACGGTAATCGTGCGTGCCAGCCTGGCCAGGGTGTAACCGCCGCCGGGCCCACGCACGCTTTCTACCAGCTCATGGCGGCGTAATTTTCCAAACAATTGCTCAAGATACGAGAGGGAAATATTTTGACGCTGACTGATTGCTGAGAGGGTGACAGGACCGCTTTGCTGACGCAAAGCCAAGTCAATCATCGCCGTTACAGCAAATCGTCCTTTGGTGGTGAGCCGCATGACAGTGTCCTTTTTCAAAAAACAGTCGCTTACCCGACTAAACGACTCAAGTATAAACCAATCCCGACTAAAAGACTAGGGTTTATCCTGAAAACAGCATAAAAGCTCAGGCTAAGCCGTAAAAAAACCGCGCTGAGCGCGGTTTTGATAGAAACTGGAAAAAATCAGGCTGCCTGGTACTGTGTAGCACGCTTGCGCACTAATTCAAGAACGCCTTGGCAGGAGTCTTCGAGGTAATCGAGTACTTTACCAAAACCCTCTGGGCCACCGTAATAGGGGTCAGGAACAGTAGCCTCCTCGAATTCGTTAGCAAAGCGCATCAGCAACATTAGTTTGTGATGGTGTGGCTTTGGACATTGCTGCTGCAAGGCGGACAGGTCATCCCAGTCCATCGCAAGGATGAGATCAAACTCACGGAAGTCATCAGCAGTGATCTGACGGGCTTCTGTACGTGTGATTTCATAACCGCGTTTTTTAGCAGCAAGTAATGCGCGCGCATCGGGGGCTTCACCAATATGGAAGCTATGTGTAGCCGCAGAATCAACCCCAACCACCTCAGAGAGGCCGGCATCTTTGATCAAATGGCGGAATACGCCTTCAGCACTGGGCGAGCGGCAAACATTGCCCATGCATACGAAGAGAACTTTTGTCATCATGGTGCATATTGTGAGGGAAAACCCGTAAGGTGTCTAGCTTTTTTTTACGTAACTATACTGAGCTACCGAATTTAAAAAAAATAAAAAAACATATTAAAAACAAATATTTATAGAATTTTATTAAATGATTACTTTATTGATTAAAAGATTTTTTTAAAAAAAAATTAAAAAAATTGTTACAAACATGCACTGCATGCTTGCACATTTGACGTCTTAAGCACCAGAAAGAAGCACTTTTTCTTTCAAAACTCGCAATTGATCACGCACCGCAGCCGCCTGCTCAAACTCAAGGTTTCGGGCATGATCGAGCATGAGTTTTTCCAGGCGTTTGAATTCTTTCGACAATGCTTTCTCATCCGAAAGTAAAGCCGTTGAAAAACCATCCTCGGGCTGATCCCGAAAGGCAGGCGCTACGATTCCGTCAATTAATTCACGAACGGCCTTTCGCACACTACGGGCCTCAATGCCATGCTCTTTGTTAAAAGCGACTTGTTTAGTGCGCCGACGCTCAGTTTCACCCATGGCACGCTTCATGGAATCAGTCATACGATCTGCGTACAAAATCGCCCTGCCGTTTAAATTACGTGCAGCTCGTCCAATCGTCTGAATCAGGGAACGATCTGAACGAAGAAAACCTTCCTTGTCAGCATCTAAAATGGCAACGAGTGACACCTCAGGAATATCGAGTCCCTCACGCAACAAGTTAATGCCCACCAATACATCAAAAACACCGAGACGCAAATCCCGAATAATCTCGACCCGTTCAACGGTGTCAATATCTGAATGTAAATAACGTACCCGGATCCCATGCTCGGCCAGATAGTCCGTTAAGTCCTCGGACATACGCTTAGTCAAGGTTGTGACCAGAACACGTTCCTCTATCGCCACACGCAACTTGATTTCACCCAGCAAATCGTCGACTTGTGTGCGTGCGGGCCTGACCTCAACAATTGGATCCACCAGACCAGTCGGTCGAACAACTTGCTCAACCACTTGGCCTGTGATCGCGTTCTCATAGTTGCCTGGTGTTGCAGAGACAAATACGCACTGGCGCATACGTTGCTCAAACTCTTCCATTTTGAGTGGACGATTATCCATCGCAGAAGGCAGGCGAAAGCCATAGGTCACGAGTGTTTCTTTGCGCGCGCGATCGCCCCGATACATACCACCGAGCTGACCAATCGTTACATGACTCTCGTCGATAAACATCAAGGCGTCCTGGGGTAAATAATCAATCAGCGTTGGGGGCGGCTCGCCGGGCGCAGCCCCGGATAAGTGCCGAGAGTAATTTTCAATCCCTTTACAGAAACCGAGCTCGGCCAGCATCTCCAGATCAAAGCGGGTGCGCTGCTCAATCCTCTGCGCCTCAACGAGATGCCCATTATCAACAAAATATTTGACTCGCTCGCGCAACTCCTGCTTGATTGCATCGACGGCCCGCAACACGGTGTCGCGAGGAGTCACGTAATGAGAACCAGGATAGATGGTGAAGCGCGGAACTTTTTGACGAACTTTTCCAGTTAATGGATCAAACAGCTCAAGGCTCTCGACCTCATCATCAAACAGATTTAACCGTATTGCAAGCTCTGCGCTTTCTGCTGGAAAAACATCGATTGTTTCGCCCCGCGCTCTGAAAGTACCTCGCACGAATTCCGAATCGTTGCGGTCATATTGCATCGCCACCAGACGCGCGAGGATTTCGCGTCGCTCAATCCGATCGCCACTGCGCAAACTCAGCACCATCGCATGGTAATCGCCGGGGTTACCAATACCGTAGATACAGGAGACAGTGCCTACAATGATCGTATCGCGCCGTTCAAGCAAACTCTTGGTGGCAGACAAGCGCATTTGCTCGATGTGCTCGTTAATCGAAGAATCTTTTTCGATAAAAAGATCCCGAGTCGGGACGTAAGCTTCAGGCTGGTAGTAATCGTAATAAGAAACAAAATACTCGACTGCATTCTTGGGAAAAAACTCACGCATTTCTGCATATAACTGCGCTGCCAGTGTTTTATTGGGCGCCAGCACAACAGCAGGCCTGCCAAGCCTGGCAATAACGTTAGCCATCGTAAATGTTTTACCAGAACCCGTCACACCAAGTAGCGTCTGGTGCATCAGACCATCTCGAATGCCCTCCTCCAGCAAATCAATGGCATGAGGCTGATCCCCAGCAGGAGGATAAGGCTGATACAACTGAAAAGGGCTGTCCGGATAACTCACGAACCGGGCTTCTTCCAAGCCGGTAGAGATTGTGGCGTGCGGCGCGACCGAGCTCACTCGCGCTTGGGACAACTCGTGCGCGATCGCTGCCGGCATCGGTGCAGGTGAATTGAAATCGTCAACTGCCGTGAAAGCGAGTGAGTTTTCAGCGGCAATCTCTACTGCTTTTTTTGCAGCGATTTCAGCTGCAACATCACTTGCGCGATCCGCAGCGGGGTTGCTAAGAGGTTTTTGTGGCTTGGCCATGCTAGACTTATTCGGGTAAACCCCCCATTATGTCTTAAAAACCTACTTAAAAACACAATGAGCACCTTATTCCAATCTGTTGAATTAGCGCCCCGCGATCCCATTCTTGGCCTGAATGAGCAATTTAATGCTGATACCCGCCCAACCAAGGTTAATCTCGGCGTTGGTGTCTATTTTGACGATCAGGGCCGTATTCCATTATTACAGGCCGTTCAAAAAGCAGAACTTGCGCGAGTCCAGGCTGCGATGGCGCGTGGTTATTTGCCCATCGAGGGCATTGCTGCTTACAACAAAGGCGCTCAGGAACTGGTACTGGGTAAAAACTCACCCCTGATCGCTTCAGGCCGTGTCATCACCATGCAGGCTCTTGGTGGAACGGGTGCGTTAAAAATTGGCGCCGACTATCTTAGACAGCTAATACCAAATGCCAAAGTAGCCATCAGCGACCCGAGCTGGGAAAACCATCGCGCACTGTTTGAGCGCGCGGGGTTTGTTGTTGAAAACTATACGTATTACGATGCCGCCACGCACGGCCTTAATTTCAAAGGCATGCTCGAGTCACTCAATGCAATGCCTGCAGAAACAGTGGTTGTGCTGCATGCTTGCTGCCACAACCCCACAGGTGTGGATGCAACGCCTGAGCAGTGGAAGCAAATCGCTGAGCTGGTTAAAGCTAAAAATCTGATCCCCTTTCTCGATATCGCCTACCAGGGCTTTGGTGATAGTCTGGAAGCTGATGCAGCGGCGGTTCGCATCTTCGCTGAGCTGGACATGACGATGTTTATTAGCTCTTCTTTCTCGAAATCTTTTTCCTTATACGGCGAACGTGTGGGTGCCCTCACCATCGTCACTGGCAGCAAGGACGAGTCCAGTCGCGTTCTCAGCCAGATCAAACGTGTGATTCGTACCAACTACTCCAATCCCCCGACACATGGCGGCACAGTCGTGGCAAACGTACTGAACACGCCCGAATTGTTTGCTCTTTGGGATCAGGAACTCGCTGGTATGCGTGATCGTATTCGCCTGATGCGCATACAACTGGTCGACAAACTGAAAGCCCTCGGCGTTAAGCAGAATTTTGATTTTGTGAAGCAGCAACGCGGCATGTTTTCCTATTCTGGAATGACCTCGGCTCAGGTAGATCGACTGAGAGAAGAATATGGCATTTACGCTGTGAGTAGCGGCAGGATTTGTGTCGCGGCTCTCAACAGCGGCAACATCGATGCCGTGGCTAAAGCGATTGCGGAAGTACTGAAAAGTTAATTTTTTATTTTTTAACTTGTTGTCTTGGCTGTGAATGTAAAAATTTTTAAAAAACTTCACATCCTCACAAACTCATGAAGGGCAGAGCATTCAAGCGCTGCCCTTTTTTTATTAATAAAAATTTTTCCCGCAGATTTTTATGTGGTAATTATGAGTATTTGAGAATTAATCACTGAATTAAGCCGCGACTTCTCGAGCAAACTTAAAAACGCTCTCACAGATTACTATCGTGTGAGATTACCCTCCTGCTCAGTGATCGCGAAAGATTTTTCTGTAAGAGCCCCGGACCTCAAGCACGTCAGCGGTGAAACAATCAGGAAATGGTTGCGCGGTGATTCTTTGCCTCATTTCTCCAGAATGCAGATTCTCAATGACTGGCTGAAATTCAAGCAGGATAACCTCACATTTTCAAGTTCAATGAACGGATCGAATCAGCATGAACCACATTTTGGGACAGAAAATCTCAAACACACCATCACAGATCAGAATTTTGCCAGCATCGATCCAGGTACTCTTGCCACGGAGATTAACCTAAAGGAGCTCATGCAACTCCACGAAAAAATATCTCGCTTGACGCCAGCCGAGTTCCAGCAGCTCTCTCAAATTATCGATGTATTGAACTTGACTAAAAAAACTAGCCACTAAGGGCTAGTCCGGCAAAGCTCTTCCTGGTAGTGTCCAAGGAGAGCTTTTACGAGCTTATTTTGCAAAATTTTTAGTATTTGATTGCTTATTTTCCAAGCAGTATGCATAATATAGCTGTATAAAAAAACAGCTCATAAAAACACAGCATACTGAGGTTAATACATGTCGATCAAATTGACTGAACGTCAGCAACAAATCCTCGATCTGATTCGTCAGGCCGTGTTGAATACTGGTTTTCCCCCTACCCGTGCTGAGATTGCACAAACTCTGGGGTTTAAGTCAGCCAATGCGGCCGAGGATCATTTGCGTGCACTCGCTCGCAAAGGTGTTATTGAGCTGACTGCAGGGGCCTCGCGTGGCATCCGGCTCACCGAACTGGCTCAACAGTTCAGCGCTGATTTTGATCCCGGCGAGAATCACTACCCAGGTTCGAGTTATGCAGAGGATATCGATCAGCTTGACTCCACTATCGTAGCAGCACGCAACAGAATAGGCATTGCTGCAGGTCACTCCACCAGCTATCGCGAACTCCCAGGCGCAGGCAATATTCTTCTGCCCTTGGTCGGTCGGGTTGCTGCGGGCTTTCCTATACTGGCAACAGAAAACGTTGAGAAAGAGCTGAGTGTTGATCCAAACCTTTTCAGCCAACGACCTGATTACCTGCTAAAGGTTAAAGGTATGAGTATGCGTGATGCGGGCATCCTGGACGGTGATTTACTCGCAATCAAAAAAACAAGTGACGCGCGTAACGGCCAGATCGTTGTCGCCCGCATTGATGAGGAGGTCACTGTTAAACGTCTGAATAAAACGGGCAAGCACATACAACTCTTGCCTGAGAATCCAGATTTTGACCCGATTGTGATTGAACCGGGTCAGGACTTCTCACTAGAAGGCATAGCGCTTGGACTGATCAGGAACACACCTCTGCAGTAAGGAGGTTCTTAATTGCCTGTGGCCTACCCTTCCTGGCTACTGCAGTTGAACACTGGAATTGAACACTGCAGCTGAACACTGCAACTGAACACTGCAGGTTGTCACCGCAGCTAGTCCCTAACCCACTAGCCTGTCTCTCGCCATTGTGCAAGAGCTCGCCTATCGCGCTTAGTTGGCCTGCCTGCAATATCATTTGCGGGTTCAGCATAAAACTTCCGTCTCTCTGCAAGGGTCTGCTTACCAAGCAGACTCTCGGCTGTCTCGTCATAAAGTAGTTTTGCCAAAGGCGCTGCACGACGCACATCTGAAACCGTACGCACAAACAACTCAGTGCGCTCTTGTTCACGAACAATTAATAATTTATCACCGACCTTAATTGCACGAGCTGGCTTGGCGCGCTCACCGTTTACATGCACACGACCGACTTCGATAGCAGAAACAGCGAGGCTGCGGGATTTAAAAAATCTCGCAGCCCAAAGCCATTTATCAAGACGAACATTATCCAACTTAACAACAATCCTTCGGTTTAGAGGGATTAATGCTTAATCACTGGATCGGTCGGCGCAGCAGCCTCACTTTTTGCAACCACAGCCTCAGCTGGAGCGACATCTGGCAAAGCTTGTGGCTGACGCTCAAGCGCGACTTCAAGAACTTTATCTATCCACCGCACCGGGACGATTTCAAGATGATTTTTAACATTATCAGGAATCTCAGAAAGATCTTTGACGTTTTCCTCTGGGATCAGCACAGTTTTAATACCACCCCGATGTGCGGCAAGGAGTTTTTCTTTCAAGCCGCCAATCGCAAGGACCTCGCCACGCAAGGTAATCTCACCGGTCATAGCGACATCTGCACGCACGGGAATACGTGTCAGGGCAGAGACCATCGCAGTTGTGATCGCAATACCTGCAGACGGACCATCCTTAGGCGTTGCCCCTTCAGGGAAGTGAACATGAACGTCGCGCTTTTCAAACACAGTATCAGCAATGCCTAACTGCTGTGAGCGTGAGCGCACGACTGTACGTGCAGCCTCAACCGACTCTTTCATCACATCACCAATCGAACCTGTTCTCTGTATCGCGCCCTTACCGGGCATATCAGCGACTTCGATCGTGAGTAAATCACCCCCGACCTCTGTCCAGGCAAGTCCGTTGACCTGACCGATCTGATTTTCTTTTTCAGCCATACCAAAGCTAAAGCGACGAACGCCCAGATAGTCACTGAGATTCTCAGAGGTCACAACAACCTGCGGCAACGGCTCCTTGGATTTAGCGACTTTAGCGGCCTCTGCATCTGCAAGCAGTTTTTTTACAACTTTACGGCAGATTTTTCCGACATCACGTTCAAGCGAACGCACGCCTGCTTCACGCGTGTAGTAGCGCACAATGTCACGCAAGGCAGACTCCTCAACCTTGAGTTCCTCAGGCGAGACACCATTGTTTTTCATGACCTTAGGTAGTAAATGCGAAGCTGCGATATGGATTTTTTCCTCTTCGGTATAACCTGAGAGACGAATAACCTCCATACGATCAAGCAAGGCAGCAGGAATATTCAAGGTATTGCTGGTTGCGACAAACATAACGTCAGACAGATCGAAATCTACCTCAACGTAATGATCCTGAAAGGTGTGGTTTTGTTCTGGATCAAGCACCTCAAGTAAGGCAGAGGCTGGATCACCACGAAAATCCTGACCAAGCTTATCAATCTCATCGAGCAAGAACAATGGATTGCGCACAGCGACTTTAGACATGTTCTGCAAAATTTTGCCCGGCATGGAACCGATATAGGTACGACGGTGACCGCGAATCTCGGCCTCGTCACGCACGCCACCTAGAGCCATACGGATGAATTTACGATTCGTAGCCTTAGCAATCGATTGACCAAGCGAGGTTTTACCTACACCTGGAGGTCCAACCAAGCAAAGAATCGGGGCTTTAACTTTATCCACACGCTGTTGCACAGCGAGATATTCAAGAATGCGTTCCTTGACCTTGTCCAGACCATAGTGATCATTATCCAGCACGGACTCAGCGTTAGGAATGGAATTATTGACTTTACTTTTCTTGCGCCATGGTAAACCGATCACCGTGTCGATGTAGTTGCGCACAACCGTCGCCTCAGCAGACATGGGCGACATCAGTTTGAGTTTCTTGAGCTCACCATCGACCTTTTTACGTGCGTCTTTAGGCAGATGTGCAGCTATGATTTTCTTTTCCAGCTCCTCAATATCAGCACCTTCTTCGCCCTCGCCTAACTCTTTCTGAATAGCTTTGACTTGTTCATTCAGGTAGTAGTCACGTTGCGACTTTTCCATCTGTTTTTTGACGCGGCCACGAATACGCTTTTCAACTTGCAGGATGTCGATTTCAGTCTCAAGTTGTGCGAGCAATGCTTCCAGACGTTCAGCCGTCGGAAAAATCTCAAGCATTTTCTGCTTTTGCTCCAGCTTTAAGGGCAAATGCGCAGCAATCGTGTCAGCCAGGCGACCCGCATCATCGATCCCAGCCAGCGAGGTGAGGATTTCTGGAGGGATCTTTTTGTTTAGCTTGACGTATTGTTCAAACTGACTAACGATGGCGCGACGTAGTGCTTCAATCTCGGCACCCACTGTTGCGTCTGGGACAAGCGGTAAAACTTCCGAGGTGAAATGCGTTTCGATATCCTGGATCGCCGTCACACGGGCACGCTGCGCGCCTTCGACGAGGACCTTGACGGTACCGTCGGGCAACTTGAGCATTTGAAGAATTGTGGCGACACAGCCGATCTCATATACATCTTCGGGAGTAGGATCGTCCTTACCTGCTGATTTTTGTGCAGCAAGCATTATGCTTTTACCAGCTTCCATTGCGGCTTCAAGAGCCCGGATGGAACGAGGGCGACCCACAAACAATGGAATAACCATGTGTGGGAACACCACGACGTCGCGCAATGGCAAAAGTGGCAAATTAATCGGTTCTGAAGGCAAGGTCTGGTTTGCAGACATAGTCACATCCTAAGAAATTCTCGGCAAATCCAAACAGGGTAAAGCAGCCGGCGCTAGACCCGTAACTATACGAATATTCTCGTTATAAGGACAATAGCTGAAAATTCAAGCTCATGTTGCCTACAAAGTAAAAAGCCCCATCAAAGGGGCTTTTTACTCAGCTCAAAGTCGCTTTTATGCAGCAGCGTCTTTAAGAATGGTTTGAGTCTCTTTCGGCACTGCTGTTTTTACGTCTTTTTCGTCCGCATAAATAAGCAAGGGTTTGCCCTGACCATCGATTGCAGACTCGTCAAGCACCACGCGTTTGATATTACCGTGCGAAGGCAACTCATACATGGTGTCTAACAATGCTAATTCAAGGATGGAGCGCAAACCACGAGCACCTGTCTTGCGTTTGATTGCTTTATGCGCAATGGCACGCAAGGCAGCAGGACGAATTTCCAGCTCTGTGCCTTCCATGGCAAACAACTTTTGGAATTGTTTAACCACAGCATTCTTAGGCTCGGTCAAAATCTGGATCAACGTGTCCTCGTCAAGCTCCTGAAGGGTAGCCACGACAGGCAAACGACCAACCAGCTCAGGAATCAAGCCAAATTTGACAAGATCCTCGGGCTCGACATCCAGGAAAGTATCACCAGTTGACTGGTTTTCTTTTGAATCAATCGTCGCACCAAAACCGATGCCTGAGCGCTCAGTACGGTTACGGATGACCTTTTCCAGACCATCAAAAGCCCCGCCAACGATAAAAAGAATGTTGGTTGTATCAACCTGGACGAAGTCCTGATTTGGGTGCTTGCGACCGCCCTGGGGCGGAACCGAGGCGACTGTGCCTTCGATGAGTTTAAGCAAGGCCTGCTGAACGCCCTCACCCGACACGTCACGTGTAATCGAAGGGTTGTCAGACTTGCGTGAAATCTTGTCGATTTCGTCGATGTAAACAATCGCACGTTGCGCTTTGTCGACTTCGTAATTGCAGTTTTGTAGCAATTTTTGAATGATGTTTTCAACGTCCTCACCCACATAACCTGCTTCAGTTAGTGTGGTTGCATCAGCCATCACAAAAGGAACATTCAATTGCCGCGCAAGGGTTTGAGCCAGTAAGGTTTTTCCTGATCCAGTCGGACCAATCAGCAGAATGTTACTTTTTGAAAGCTCGACATCGTCGCCTTTTATTTCGCCGTGTCTCAGTCGTTTGTAGTGGTTGTAGACTGCAACAGCAAGAACACGCTTGGGCGCAGTTTGTCCGATCACGTACTGATCGAGGAACGCTTTGATTTCCGCTGGAGTAGGCAAATCAGTTCGGATCGATTCGCGCGCACTGGCCTGAGCTTCTTCGCGAATAATGTCATTACACAAATCAATACATTCGTCGCAAACAAAAACAGAAGGGCCTGCAATCAGCTTGCGAACTTCGGTCTGGCTTTTATTGCAAAAAGAGCAATGCAGTGCTTTGGTACCTGCGGATGCTTTTTTTTCAGTCATAACAGTCCAATACAGAAATAATTACGTATTTACGCTGCTGAGTCGGCGCGGGTCGTGAGTACTTTATCAATCAAACCGTAAGCTGCGGCATCCTCGGCCGACATGAAATTATCACGTTCAGTGTCGACTTCAATGCGCTCGATACTCTGGCCGGTATTTTTTGCCAGCATACCGTTCAGTCGTGAGCGCAAATCAAGAATCTCGCGGGCTTGAATCTGGATATCAGTGGCCTGGCCTTGGGCGCCGCCTGAAGGCTGGTGAATCATGATGCGCGAATTTGGCAAGGAGAAACGTTTTCCCTTATTACCCGCAGCAAGCAGAAATGCTCCCATACTTGCTGCAAGACCCGTGCACAACGTAGAAACTTCAGGCTTAATAAAATGCATGGTGTCATAAATAGCCATGCCAGCGTATACCGATCCGCCTGGTGAGTTGATGTAGAGCGCGACATCCTTGTCTGGATTTTCTGACTCAAGAAACAGCAATTGCGCAACGATCAGGTTGGCTGACTGGTCGTTGACCGGTCCGACCAAAAAGATCACGCGTTCTTTGAGCAGTCGCGAGTAGATGTCATAGGAGCGCTCTCCCCGACCCGACTGCTCAACCACCATCGGAATGTAACCAAGCGCGGTGGGTGTGACAGAGGAGTCACCGTGCATGGATGCATAAAAATCGGTAAAGCGTTGCATAGTTAGGCTGTTCCCATGATTTGATCAAACGGTACGGCTTCGTCTTCGACCTGCGCTTTGGCGAGAGCGTGTTGCACGACGTTGTCCTCGAGCACAATTCCCTCGACTTCGGCGCGACGCGCACGATCAGATAAATAGTAGCTGACAACTTCTGCTGGTTTTTCGTAGTTCGCTGCAAACTCTTCAATGCGAGCACGCACTTGTTCTGGTTTTGGCTGAAGCGATTCTTTTGCAACCAGCTCAGAGACTAGCAAGCCCAGGCGCACGCGACGCTCCGCTTCGGCAGTAAACGCATCGGCAGGGATTGGCATCGAATCTGCATTTGGAACACCACGCTGTTTGAGCTCGGCACGGGCAGCAGCGACACGCTCTTCGCTTTCCGATTCAATCAGCGCTTTAGGCACATCAAAAGTAGCCGCCTCGACGAGTGCATTCATCACGCTGGTTTTGGTACGCGCCATGCTACGAGCTTTGACTTCACGCTCGATATTGCCACGGATATCAGCAATCAGTTTCTCGACATCACCCTCGGCCTGGCCGAGTGATTTTGCAAATTCTGCGTCCAGGGCAGGCAAAACAGGCTCGGCGACTTCTTTGAGCGTGACAGTGAATTCAGCTGTCTTGCCGGCGACATCTTTACCACCGTAATCTGCAGGAAACTCCACCAGAAATGTCTTGGTTTCACCGGTTTTCATTCCACGGATTGCGGTTTCAAACTCTTGCAACATACGACCCTGACCAAGGACGAAGGGGAAATCATCGGCTTTACCGCCCTCGAAGGGCACGCCATCAATCGTACCGAGGAAGTCCAACGTGACGCGATCATCATCCGTTGCTGCACGCCCTTCACGGGCTTCGTGGTTGGCGCGTTGCTTGCGCAAAACGTCGATCGTGCGCTGGACTTCGGTTTCGCCGACCTCAGTGACTGCACGCTTGATTTTCAAGGTGGCAAGATCAGGAAGCGTGATGGTTGGATAAACCTCAAAGGTTGCCGCAAATGCGAGCGTAGATTCTGGCACGCCTTCAGTTTTTGGCTCAAGTTTTGGAGCGCCGGCAACACGCAAACCAGAAGCCTGGATCGCCTGTTCGAAAGCCTGGCCAACTTTGCTGTTGATTGCATCGTAACGAATGCCTGGCGCGTGTGAACGCTCAAGCATCGACATGGGGACTTTGCCAGGGCGGAAACCCGCGACTTTGGCAGTGCGTGCGACACGCTTGAGTTCGGCCTGAACGGCCTGTTCGACATCTGCCATTGAGACAGAGAGTTCAACACGGCGCTCGAGGCCGGAGAGTGTTTCAACAACAGGTTGCATGTAAAAATCTACCAAACAGGATGTACAGCGCAGCGGACTGCCCACGCCGAATTAATGGATCGGGTTGGTGCGAAGGGCGGGACTCGAACCCGCACACCTGTTACGGCGTCAGGACCTAAACCTGGTGCGTCTACCAATTTCGCCACCTTCGCAGTAGGCAAGCATTGTAGCGCACCCTTGAAGTGGTTTCCGACCCCCTAGGCATTTCTACTGGTTAAAATAGCAAAATGAACCCACGCCTCGATACCCTGCAGCCCTATCCTTTCGAAAAACTACGCGCCTTGCTTGCCCAGGCAGCCATGCCACCCAAGGATTTGCGGCCTATTAATCTTTCCATCGGCGAGCCTAAGCACGCGGCCCCCGAATGTGTCAAAAACGCAATAATCGGCTCACTTGCCGGACTTTCAGTCTATCCGCCCACCAAAGGCGACCCCTTATTGCGCCAGGCGATCAGCCAATGGCTCGGGCGACGTTACGGTATCCCTGAGCCGGATCCTGAGACTCAGGTACTCCCTGCCCTGGGCTCGCGCGAGGCATTGTTTGCCTTCGCACAAGTTGTCCTTGACCCTGCCAGAGACGGCATTGTGGTCTGCCCGAATCCGTTCTATCAGATTTATGAGGGTGCAGCCCTCCTGGGCGGTGCCACCCCCTATTACGTCAATTCAGAACCAGCACAGAATTTCCGATGCGACTGGTCGAAGGTGCCCGAAAACATCTGGGCCCGCACGCAATTACTGTTTGTTTGCTCACCCGGCAACCCTGCAGGCAATGTGATGGGGCTGGAGGACTGGAAACAGTTGTTTGACTTATCGGATCGTTATGGATTCGTAATCGCCTCAGACGAGTGCTACTCGGAAATCTATCTGGATGAAAACAATCCTCCACTCGGTGGTATGCAAGCCGCTTATTTGCTGGGACGACGCGATTTTAAAAATTTAATCAGTTTCTCCAGCCTGTCCAAACGCTCCAACGTGCCAGGCATGCGCTCAGGCTTTGTCGCAGGTGATGCAAAACTGATGGCAAAATTCCTGCTCTATCGCACCTATCACGGCAGTGCCTTGTCACCAGTCGTCTCAACAGCCAGTATTGCCGCCTGGAATGACGAGGCCCACGTGATCGATAACCGCAGTCAGTACCGGGCCAAGTTCGACGCCGTGCTGCCAATCCTGGAGCCTGTTCTGGACGTCAAACGGCCGGACGCCTCGTTTTATCTCTGGGCTGGCACCAGGGGCTCTGATGCCGACTTTGCGCGAGACCTTTTAGGCCAAAC